>Ga0126314_10000021_pt1 | contig 108654 bp, 73 predicted proteins | sample Plot105B_FD_92535 | JGI IMG/M metagenome (GOLD analysis project Ga0126314, IMG submission 92535) | Serpentine soil microbial communities from UC McLaughlin Reserve, CA, USA - Plot105B | ecosystem: Environmental > Terrestrial > Soil > Grasslands | place: USA: UC McLaughlin Reserve, Lake County... | reverse complement strand
CCCGGTGGAAGGATGTGCTGGCGGTGGGCAGCCTCCAGACGGGGCAGCTGGAATTGCTGCGGCAGAAGGACGGCTCGCGAGTCTTCACGGTGGTGCCCGGGCCGGGCGTGCCCATCGTCGGAGGCAACACCGAGCGCTTTCGCGCCCAGGTGATGGGGGGCAAGGCGCCGCGCGCGCTCATCGCGAGCGAGAAGCTGGGCCGCCTCTTCATGGCGAGCCTGGGCCCCAACGTCGGGCCCAACCCGCAGCGCATGGAGGTGAGCAACAACAGCGGCGTGGCCGTCATCGACCCGGCGAGTGGCGACTATGTGCGACACCGGGGCTTCGGCGCGGGCGTGACGGAGGGGCTGGCGCTCGACGAGGCCGCCGGGCTGCTCTACGCGGCGGATGTAGGTATCGGCTGGGTGCGGGTGATTGACGCCCGGGCGCTCATCTCCAACGACGACACGGTGGCGCGCGGCGCGGTGCTTCAGAGGATTTCGTTGCTGCCTCCCGAGGGCACGCCGCGCATCCGCCCGGCGGAGGACTTCTCGACGAAGGGACGTGCGGGCGAGGAGCTGCACTCGGGGCCGCGCTCGCTGGTGCTCTCGCCCGGCGGCGCCACCCTCTATGTCCTCAACCGCTTCACGCGTGAGGTGGCGGTGGTGGACGTGCGCGACGCGGGCAAGAAGCGGCCGCTGGCGGTGACGCGGCGGCTGCCGGTGGTCGAATCGCGCGCGCAGGCCAAGCGCCGGCTGGGACAGGTCCTCTATTACGCGGACCTGGGCCGCACGGGCATCACCTGCGACGGGTGTCACATCGAGGGGCACACCGGCGGCGTCTTCTATGAAAAGACGAAGCCCAACCGCATCTACCGCTCCCCCACGGTGCTGGGCAGCCGCGACACGCCGCCCTTCTTCACGCCCGCCAGCCAGCACAGCCTGGCTGAGACGGCGAGCTTCGTCGGCGCTCGCAACCGCTTCCACAACCCGGACCCGTCTCCCTCCGAGGTGGAGGCGCTCACCCTCTATACGTCGTTGATGGCGACTCCGCCCAATCCCTACCGGGGCGCGGACGGCGCGCCGCTGGAGACGGTGACGCTCCCGGATGGACACGTGGGGCGGCCAGCTCGCGGGCGCGCGCTGTTCGAGGGACGCGGCGGGTGCCTGGCGTGCCATCCCGCGCCGCTCTACACGCTGGACCAGGACCCCACGACGCGCGGCCAGTACCTGGATGTGGGCACGCCCGTGGCGCTGCCGCTGCGCATCGAACTCCAGGACCTGGTGGTGGGCGCGGCGCCGCCTTCGCTGGTGGGCGCGTGGGACATGTGGCCGCTGCTCACGAGCGCCGCCGCGGGCTACGCGGTGAAGGATGGCCGGCTGGTGGTGGACACGCGCTTCCCCTTGAGGACGGTGCTGGAGACGGCCGGGCCCGCGCACGGTGATGCGCGCGCCTTCAGCGCGGAGGAGCGGGACGACGTGCTCGCCTTCCTGCTCACATTGTGAGCGCGCGCCGGAACTCCGCGCGTCCAGCGTTCCGTGGCGGGGCGAAATTACGGCCCGAGGTGTGTGCAGGCGTCTGAAGAATTCGACGAGGGACGCCGCTGTCACTTGCGTTGTCGTGGGGGGCTGCGGTCTACAATCCATCCGATGCGCCCCCTTCCGCGCTCCGCGTGGCCGCTGCTCCCCCTCCTGCTCCTGTCCTGCTCCGACGCGGGCCTCTATGCCATTGACGGGCGTGGGGCCAACCAAGGCGACCGCGCCAACTTCTCCGGCACCGTGTGTGTCCCGCTCGCGGGCGGCGACGCGTTTCCCACCAAGGTCCTCTTCGCGCTGCAGGGCGGCGAGGGCGTGGAGACGGAAATCGTGGGCTACGCCACGGACGGCCTGTCCACGCTCTCCAGCCGCTTCTCCGGCCCGTTCGTGAAGTTCGGCCTGGTCGCCTACCACTCGGTGGCCACCGGAATCCTGGGCGGCTTCTCAGACGCGGCGGACTTCCAGGCCGCGCTGCCGCGCTTCGCCACCTATCAAGAGTCGGGGCCCGTCAGCGTCCGCTCCTCGCTGCGGCTGGCCAAGACGCTCCTGTCCGGCGACATGCAGACGGCGTGTCGCGGCGAGGTGGCCCGCACGCGCTACATGGTGGTGGTGGTGGTGCGCAGCCAGGACACGAGCTGCCTCAACCCGGCCTTCAACATCGGCCTGGACGCGGCCTGCAACGCGCTGACGGACAAGGTCGCCTGCAGCGAGTGCGAGCTCACCGCCGTCACCGGTGAAATCAAGGCGCTGGCCCAGCAGTACGGCGCGGGCGAGGTGGTGGTGCAGCCCATCTACGTCCGCGGCGCCGTGGCGGACCCCTCCACGCGCGCGCACGTCGCGGCCATTGCCCACGCGGGCGGCACCGAGCCCATTGAAACGGACGCCGTGGGCCTGTCCGCCACCCTCAGCGGGCTGAAGTACACGGCGCGCACGAACTCCCTCAAGCTCAAGCGCTTCCTCGCCTTCAACCGCAACGTGATGGTGCGCGCCGGCCAGGTGCTCGCCGACAGCGACGGTGACGGCCTGCCCGACGTGGACGAGGACGCGCTCGGCACGGACCCGCTGCAGCTCGACTCGGACCAGGACGGCCTGATGGATGGCCTGGAGGTCCGCGTGGGGTTGGATCCGCTCGTGCCCGACGTCATCAACGGCTGCAGCATCTCCGTGGACGAGGACGGCGATCGGCTCAACACCTGCGAGGAGCGCGTGCTGGGCACCAACCCCTGCATCGGCGACACGGATGGCGACACCATTCCGGACCTCGTGGAGGCGCTGTCGCAGACCAACCCGCTGGTGCCGGAGGACCTGCTCGACTCGGACCGCGACGGGCTGACCAACGTCGCGGAGATTGAAGCCCACGGCGACCCCCTCAGCGCCGACCTCGACTTCCACCGCGAGCGCGGCTACGGCTACGACCTGGTGGAGACGGACCCCACCATCGACGGGCGCACCTGCTACGCGACGCGCGTGGAGAACATCTCCCTCGTCGCGACGCGCGAGCGGCCCCACCCGCTCATCCCGGGCGAGGTCATCCCCGCGGGCACCAACGAGGTGTACCTCTACCTCCAGGCCGGCCGGGACAATGACCCGCGCGGCGCGGGCATCGGCTCGCTGCTCATCCAGCCCATCCAGTACGACAAGGACGAGGGACGTACCCCCTCCGGCATCCTCCCGCTCGACCCCGAGGCCTTCATCCTCGGAACGTGATCCACCCGTGAGTGAGGGGTCTACCCCTCGCTTGGACTGGGGAGTGCCCCCCACACTCTCCGGTTCACACCCTGATGCGCCGCGCACAAATGCCTGAAATTGTTGGAATTTGCTTCGGGCAAGGGTGCGGATCGTCTCTTGCTAATGGCCCGGGGCTGAAAGGAGTCACCATGACACTCGTTCGTCTCGCTCCCGCGCTGCTGCTCGGGGCCTTCCTCGTCGTGAATCCTGGCACCGCCCAGGCGCAGAACAACGACAACCCTGACAACCCGGAATGCCTCGGCGATAGCTGCGGCCGCCCCCAAGAGGTGGGTGGAGGTTGTGGCTGTGGTTGTGGTTCCGTGTGGGTGAACTACACGGACGACGGCGACACCCTGTCGTACACGGATGACGCGGATGGCGACGGCCGCGCGGATGACCGGGACAACTGCCCGTTCGCCTCCAACCGCGACCAGACGGACGGCGAGAGCGACGGCGTGGGAAACGTCTGCGACAACTGCCCGGGCGTCTCCAACTTCCAGCAGCGCGACGCCGACGGTGATGGCCAGGGCGACGACTGCGACGCGGACCGGGACAACGACGGCGTCGCCAACGAGCAGGACAACTGCGCGCTGATTCCGAACGCGGACCAGTCCAACCTGGACGGCGACGCGCTCGGCGACGTGTGCGACGCGGACGACGACAACGACGGCGTGGCGGACGGCGCGGACAACTGCCCGCGGCGCGCCAACCCGGACCAGGTGATGCCGACGGATGGCAGCCAGTGCCGCGTGGACGCTGACAGCGACAACATCTCCGACAGCAGTGACAACTGCCCCGGCATCTCCAACCCGAACCAGGCCGACACGGACAACGACGGCCAGGGTGACGCGTGCGACGCGGACGTCGACGACGACAGCATCCTCAACGACGCCGACAACTGCCGTGACGTGGCCAACCGCGAGCAGGCGGACGACGACCGCGACGGCATGGGCGATGCCTGCGACCGGCTCTACTGCCTCGTGGTGGACCCCACCCAGAAGGAGAAGTGCCTGGACCCGACGACGTCCTTCGCGGTCAGCGCCGGTGGCACCATGCGCCTGGAGAAGTCGGGCGACACGCTGCGTCCGCCGCTCTTCGCCAACCGCAACGGCGCGGCCATGGAGTACCGCTGGACGGTGACCAAGCGCCCCGACGGCTCCAACGCCGTGGTGGAGAATCCCCAGGGCGCGGTGACGCTCAGCCGCAACTGGCAGTACACGTACGTGGACGGCAGCGTCCCCGCCTTCGTGCCGGACACCGAGGGCACGTACGAGCTGACCGTGGAGGCCCGCCTGGCCTTCGCCGACCGCGTGTTCCCGGACAGCCGCGTCGCCACCTCCACCCTCGTGCTGACGGTGGGCCAGGGTGATGACGAAGGCTCCAACTGCAGCTCCGTGCCCGCGGGCTTCAGCGCCACGGCCCTTGGCGCCGCGCTGCTGGGCGTGCTGATGCGCCGTCGTCGCCGCGAGCAGTAAATCCCGTCGTCTGTCGCCAGGAGGTCGTTCCCCTATGCGCCGCCTTCTTCGTTTCCCGCTGTTCGCGGCGGGCCTCCTGGCCACGGGACTGTTGTCCTGTACCGACTCGATGCTGGAGCCTCGGGCGGAGCAGCAGTCCCACATCGATGACCGGGTGATGCTCCAGGGGCGCGTCTGCACGCGCCCGCCCAACCCCGCCGGCTTCCCCGTGAAGGTGGTGGTGGTCATCGACGAGTCGGGCAGCATGTGCATCTCCGACCCGCCCGGCGCGCAGCTGGACAGCGGCTTCTGTCAGCAGGCCGAGGTCCAGGCCATCATCCCGCCCGGTGTCACCGAGCCCGCGCGCGTGCGCGCCTTGAAGCGCCTGGTGGCGCAGTTCCGGCAGATCAACGCGGCGGGCGGCAACGTGCAGGTGTCCGTCGCCCCCTTCGAGACGAACGTGCGCAACGTCTGGCCTCCCGCCACGACGGGTGACCGCTTCGCCCGGCCGGACACCAACATCGACACCTATATCGACGGCCTGCAGAGCCAGCTGGGCAAGGGCACCGACTACCAGGGCGCCCTGTCGTACGCCTACAGCCTCATCGCCAGCGACATCAACGCCGTGGCGCTGTCCAACCCGGAAGTGCTGCCGCGCACCCGCTACGTCGTCGTCTTCCTCACCGACGGCACGCCGTACCCGCGCTGCTCCGCCACCGACAACCTCAGCGTCTACGCCAGCCCGGACAGCCCGGACCTGACGTGGGCGGACTCCCTCATCGGGTTCTGCAACGCCACCAATACGACGGACCAGATTGACGGCTTCGAGATTGGGACGGACCGCAACCAGAACTACCAGCTCTTCAGCTACGTGCGCCGGCTGATGGAGCTGAAGGACCAGTACAACGTGGGCGACGTGCGCATGCACACGGTGCTGCTGTTCAACCAGGAGGCCGTGCGCGCCTGCGGCACCATCTGCGAGCAGATCTACGGCGTCTACCCGGGCGTGGCGCCGGCCGAGTACCCGGCCGCGGCGAAGAAGATCGCCGCCTGGCTGCTGACGCGCTTCGCGGAGATGGGCAACGGCGTGTACCAGGAGTTCAACGACACCGCCGAAATCTCCAACCTGGGCCTGGGCGCGCTGGACTACTCGTCCTTCGCCTCGCGCAACGTGATGAAGACGCTGATGGTGGAGCCGCTCAGCTCCGGGCCAGGGCTGGAGTCGCGGGTGATAGACAGCGACGGCGACGGCGTGCCGGACGACGTGGACAACTCCTTCACGCTGAAGACCAACGCGTTCAACGCCGACAGCGACCGGGACTGCCTGAGCGACGGCTTCGAGCTGCGCCGCGAGGACCAGGGCTTCAAGGCGGCGAATGATTTGGACGCGCGCGGGTGTGACCCGGACTCTCCGCTGACGCCGCGCTGCACGTGCCGCGACACGGATGGAGATGGCCTGTCGCAGTTCGCGGAAGGGTATCTGCGCACGCGGGAGACGATTGTCGACAGCGATGGCGACGGCGTCCCGGACAGCATCGAGGCGCGCTGGGGCCTGAACCCGATGGAGCCCAGCGTGGCGGGCCTGGACACGGACGGCGACGGCCTGCCGGACGAGGTGGAGCTGCGCGCGGGCACGGACCCCACGCGTCGGGACAGGGCCTTCTTCGAGAAGAACGGCTTCCAGTACGAGACGCGCATCGCGGAGGTGCTGCCCAACGGGAGCATCTGCTACGACTACACCGTCACCAACCTCCAGATGGTGACGACGCCGGACCGCGTGGGGGCGAAGCAGGGCTTTAACCTCTTCAAGCTGTGGTTCGCGGAGGCGCCCGAGAGCGGCGTGGCCACCGACTACGGCGTGTGGCGTTCGGCCTGCGCCTGGTCCCAGTACTCGCCCCCGGGCGTGCGCGTGCCGGTGGGCCCGGAGCTGACGCTGACGAACGACAACTTCCTGGTGCCCACGGAGCTGGCCAACCCCTGGGAGAACCAGGGTCGCTGCGTGGGCGCGACGCCCGCGGGCCAGCAGGGAGGATTCACCCCGTGAGTGTGGCTGGACGTCTCCTGGCGGGCCTGCTCGTCGCCCTGGTGCTGGTGGTGGCCTGCTCCGATTCGTATCTGTATGACCCGCGCCGGGACGTGGAAGTCCCCGTGGACCGGGCCATCTCCATGCAGGGCCGCTTCTGCACGGTGGGCTCCAACGAGGTGGTGCGTCCCATCAAGCTCATCATCGCCATGGACGCCTCGCAGTCCATGCGCGTGAGCGACCCGGACGGCACGCGCGCCACCGCGCTGGTGGACCTCATCCAGAACCTGCCCAGGGACCCGGAGGTCTACCTGGCGGTGGTGGTCTTCGCCGGCAGCACCACGGCGTTCCTCACCCAGGCGCCGGGCAACCCTCCGCAGGACGGCTTCGTGCAGGTGTCCAGCATGGACGACGCCCGGATGCGCCAGCTCACCGAGCAGTTGCTCACCTTCCGCAACCCGGACAACTCCCCGAACCGCGACTCGACGGACTTCGTCAAGCCGCTGTCGGACATCTACTCGCTCATCAACACGGACATCGCGCGCAGCCGGCTGGAGCCGGGCGGGCAGCAGGCGCTGGCGCAGGCGCGCTACTCGCTCGTGTTCCTGTCGGACGGCCGCCCCACCACGGACCAGGACGACGAGCTGCTCCAGGGTGACGCGGTGGTGCGCATCCGTCAGCTCCGCGATTTGGTGGAGGACGTGCGCGTCAACACCGTGCACGTCTTCAATCCCACGCAGCCGGTGTCGTCGGTGTGCGACTTGTCGGGCGACGGCGGCTGCCCGCTGCTCATCATCAACCAGAACGCGGACCGGCTGGAGAAGATGGCCGCGCTGGGCGGCGGCAACTTCCGGGACTTCCGCAACAACGAGCCCATCAACTTCCTGGACTTCTCCTTCGGGCAGGTGCGCCGCACGTTCATCGTGAAGGAGGTCATCGCGACCAACTTCTCCGCGCCGCCGGGCAGTCCGCTGGACGAGGCGGACACGGACGGGGACGGCCTGTCGGACGCGCGCGAGGCCGAGGTGGGGACGAACCCCAACCGGATGGACACCGACGGTGACGGCTTCAGCGACGGCGTGGAGGTCTACTTCCGCGACCGCGGCGTGGACTTCGACCCCATCCAGGTGGCGGACCCGGACGGTGGCGGCCTGGACAAGGGCTGTCCTCCGCCTCTGCGCGCGACGGACAACGACTGTGACGGGCTCCTGGACTGCGACGAGCAGTTCATCGGCACCAACGCGACGCTGGCGGACAGCGACCGGGACGGCGTGCCGGACGGCATCGAATGGCGCGGCGGCACGCAGGGCGCGAGCAACGACCTGGACGAGGACCCGGACAACGACGGGCTGTCGAGCCGCCAGGAGCTGCGCCTGCACACCCGCCCGCTGGAGGTGGACACCGCGAACCTGGCGGCGGAGGGCTACCGGTATGCCTTCGAGGCGGACGGTCCTCCGGATGAGCTGGGCCGGCAGTGCTACACGCTGCGCGTGGACAACGTGCTCCTGGCGCCCACTGTGGCCGCCGCGGATGACGCGGGGGTCGTCACGCGCGGCGCGGGCTTCAACAACGTGGCGTTGTCCGTGGCGATGGTGCCCGCGGACGACCCGACTGCGCGCACCCAGGTGCGCACCTTCCGCGTGGACTCCGTGCGCTACCCGGTGGGCGGCATCAAGTCGCCCGCCGACGGCATCATCCGCGTAGCCCCCGAGGACTTCGTCGACGGCTGCCCCGGCCGCGCCGACGTCTCGCTTCCGACGCCGTGAGAATCGACGCTCCCATGAAGACCCAAGTCCGACTGTTGTCGCTCGCGCTGCTCGCCCTCGCCGCCTGCTCCTCCGGGGGCGATGACAAGGATGACGCGGGCACGCCCCAGGTGCAGGACCTCTGCAACAGCCGGGAAGAGGCGCTGACGCTGGCCGAGTGCGAGCTGAAGCCCGGTGAGTCGCTGGAGCGCCTGCTCGTCAAGGAAGGCACGGCGCGCGAGGGCGACCAGGACTGGTACCGCATCGTCCTGCCCGCCAACACCAGCGCGCGCACGCTGCTCAACCTGAACGGCGTCTACGTGGCCTCCAGCACCCCGGTGCAGCTGTCCCTCAGCGTGCTGGGGCCGCTGCCTGACGGGACGGAGGGCTCGCTGGCGAAGAAGGACGACAAGCACGGCCAGGGCGCGCCGAAGCCGGTGGACATGGTGGTGCCGCTGCGCGACGACCTGAAGGGCAAGACGCTGCTGGTGCTGGTGCAGGACGCGCCGGACGTCGTCTCCCAGCCCAAGTTCGACGCGCGCAACCCCTACCGGTTGACGCTGCAAATCACCGAGAACCCGGACACGTACGAGCCCAACGACGCCCTCGCCGCCGCCACGCCGCTGCCGCTGGCGCCAGGGGGCGCGGGCGTGCAGGTGGGCACGATTGCCGGCTTCCTGGCCACGGACAACGACGTGGACCGCTACACCTTCGACCTGCCGGCGGGGAAGGTGGCGTACGTGAGCGTGACGGCGCCGGACCAGGGCTTCGTGCCGAACTGGCGGCTGTCGTACCAGCTCTTGCGCCCTGGCTTCCTCGTGAAGGAGGAGAAGGAGTCCGAAGGCCAGGTGCCGCCGCAGGTGCGCCCGGGCGTGCTGGCGACGGCGCGCAAGGTGAAGGCGGATCAGGCGGGCAAGTGGATGCTGGTGGTGCGCGGCTACCGCGGCATCAGCGACCGGGACACGGCGCAGGGTGACGTGCGCCAGAACTACGCCGTGGAGGTCCGCGTGCTGGACGAGGCGGACGCGCAGGACCAGACGCCGCCTGGCAACGACAAGGTGGCGGACGCGCTGCTGCGAGACCTGGCGTCGCCGTCGCCCGCGTCGTCCACGGCCTTCTCCGGACGCATCGGCTATTTCGGGGACCAGGACTGGTACGGCGTGCGCCTGCCGGCCTCCACCGTGCCCACGCGGCTGCGCTACCGCATGGTGCCGCTGGCCACCGGGGGCCGCTTCCCCGCGTTGCCGGACACGCCAGACCGACAGGTGCTGGTGTTCACCCTGGTGTCGAAGGGGGCAAACCTGGACGAGTGGCGCAACGCGTGTACCAACGACGCGACGGCGTGTCCCAAGGGCTACGGAGAGAATCTGGACATCGTCGCGCTGGTGCAGGGCTACTGCCAGCGCCAGGATTTGCCGGCGCCCATGTGTCTGCACTCGCTGCGCGAGGAGACGGCGAACAACCCGCGCTTCACCAACCTGAGCAACTTCGAGGGCGTCATCCCGGTGCCGCCGCACGCGGGCATCGTGACGTACTACGTCAACGTCCAGGATGACGGCACCAACTGGGCGGATGACAAGGACTACCGGCTGGACGTGACGTGGGAGGCGGAGGACGCGGACGAGGTCAGCCGCTACGGCGGGACGGCGACCGAGTCGCCGGTGTCCAAGGCGCTGGCCTCCACCACGGCCTTCCCCGCGCCGCCGGACACGGCGGAGTACACCGCCACCGGCCGGCTGTCGCACGGCTACGGACGGCTGCGCAACGGCGATGACCGCATCAACGGCCGGGGCGTGCGCGGTCCCATGGACTACGACGCGGTGCCGTCCGACGTGGACTCCTTCATGTTCCAGCTCCCCGCCGTGCCGCCGCCGGAAGACCGCGCGTGGCTGGTGCAGTGGGAGGTGGCGAAGCAGCAGGACGGTGGCTCGGTGCACGGCCTCGCGTTGGATTTGACCTTCTGTGACGGTGACGCCGTGGCGGGCGCCGACGGAGGCACGGTGCCGGACAGCGGCATGGGCGAGGGCTGCGTGGCGGTGAGGACGGGCAGCCGCAACCAGGGGCTGACGCTGGGCTACCGCTCGGACGCGCTGCGCGCCTGGCACACGCCGGCGAATGCTCCGCTGAGCAGCTTCCAGCCGCTGTTCACCCTGGAGGAGCGCACCAACTCCACCGTCGTCACCCTGGCCCCGTATGCGTGCGGCTGCCTGGAGCGGCGCTTCATCCGCGGCGGGAAGATGCGCGTGGATGTGTCGGCGGCCGAGCGCACGTCCTACGAGCAGGTGGAGTACACGCTGCGCACCGGCTACGGCGACTATCCCCAGTCGTACACGCGGGATGGCGGCGTGACGACGCAGTGCCCGGGGTTGGATGACGCGGGCACGCCGGATGGTGGCGTGGCTCCGCTGAGCGGGGGCTGTGCCTTCACCCGCCAGCCCTGAGTCGAAGGAGCAGGGTGGCCCGCTTCAAGCGCGGCCACCGGGTTCGGCTTGGGTGGTGCGTGCGGGGAGACCCGGCTTGCAAGGGGCCGTCACCCGCTGTCTGGCCGGATGTGTGTGATTGCCCGCGAGCGGGCGGGCGAACGAATGACACCCACCAGGGTGGGGTGGCGGGTGGTGCCCGTCACCCTCCACCCGAGCAAGCCTCAGGGCGCCGGAGGCGCGATACCCAGTCCGTTGAGGGCGATGACCTTTTCGGGAAGGTTCGCCGCGTTGGACCTGATGGTGATGTTGCCCTGGTACGCTTGGGCCTCGCGCGGCCTGAAGGTCACCTGGATGAAGAAGCGCTTCAATGCGGGGACCTGCATGGGCTCATTGGCCGGATGCTCGGCCCCCTCCTGGGAGACCTTCATCGTGAACACGGACGGAGCGTTGAGGACGATGTCGGTGACTTCCAGCGTATCCTCGCCCATGTTCGTCACCATGACCGAGTTGAAGCCGCTGGTCCCGACGAAGGTGCCGGAGTTGAACTCGCGGTCGAAAGACATCTCGTCGCGGTCCGAGATGAGCTGCGGGGCCTTGGGAAGTGGTTCGGCGCTCTCACCGCAGGCCGCGAGTGAGAAGAAGAGAATGGGGAGCCACGGGGTGTGCAGTCGCATGGACGTTCACTCCTCGCTAGAGGGTCGAAGATGATGAATGTTGTAACAGTGTTCTGTCGTAAGGCCCAGAGCGCCGGTGCATTCCTGCTCATGTTGTCGTTGGTGGGCTGTGGCGACACGCGCGATGACTTCATTGGCCCCCGCGTGAAGGATGCGTGTGATGAGACGTGGCCCGTGTGTGGCAGCGTCGCCGGCTGCATCCTCGGAGCGGAAGGCTATGCGGAGGGTCGCTTCCCTGGCCGCAGCAAGTTCGTCGTCCAGGTGCCGGAGGCGTCTCACGTCAAGGTGAGCTTCTTCGTGGACGAAGTCACCGCCGCGGGTGAGGAGACGGTGGTCATCTTCCACGAGGAGGGCTGCCGGGCCCGCACGCGACTGGCGGCGGACGGGCGCGCGGTGCTCGACTCGATGGAGAAGTTCAGCGTCTTCACGAAGGAGGCGGACGTCACCGGCGTGGGCGACCACCTCATCGAGTTCGAGTCCGACATGCAGGGACGCTACGCCGTGAAGGTCGACGTGACGCCCCTGCGCAATCGCTAACCGCCGGAGGCGACGCCTTGCTTCAACGCACGAACAAGGTGGTTCGCCACCCGGAAGCTGTTGGCGGCGATGGTGAGCGTGGAGGGCACGCTGCCGCCGGTGGGCATGAAGCTGCCGTCCACGACATAGAGGTTGGGCACCTCGTGCGCGCGACAATTCCTGTCCAGCACGGACGTGGCCGCGTCGTCGCCGAAGCGGCAGGTGCCGTGCTGGAGGATGGTCGTCTCGCCGGAGGTGGTGGTGCGCTTGAGTTCGTCCGGCTCCAGGCGCAGCAGGACCTCCTCGCCGCGGTCCACGAGGAAGCGCGTGGCGACCAGGTCCGTGGGGTGGCGCTCCACGGTGATGGCGGCCACGGGGATGCCGTACTTGTCCTTCACCGCGCTCTCCACGCCCACGTAGCTGCCGGGCGTGGGGAGGAACTCCCCATAGACTTCGAACAGGAGGATGCGCGAGTCCCGGTAGGCCCGCATCCTGTCCTTCAGCTCCTTGCCGAAGACGGCGGAGGCGCCGCTGCCGGCCAGCCCCGTCGCCGCATGGATGGGATTGGGGTGGGCCCACATGAAGCCCAGCGTGCCGCCCTTGCGGAAGCCGAAGCGCTCGTCGGGCATCAGGTAGAAGTCCTGGATGCTGCGGTTGACGAAGGGGCCCGGCTCCTTGAGCCACGGGCGCTTCTCGGCCTGCTTCGACAGGCGGAACGTCGCCTGCGACTCGCCGAAGGAGCTGAAGATGAGATTCTTTCCCACCAGCCCGCTGCCGTTGGCCAGGCCCCGCGAGAAGCGGCTGGACGTGGAGTTGAGGAGCAGCCGCGCGCTCTCCACCGCCGTGCACGACACGACGATGACCTTCGCGGGCTGCTCCTGGGTGACGCCGTCCGCGTCCACGTAGATGACGCTGCGCGCGCGTCCCTTCTTGTCCACCTCCACGGTGCGCGCCATGCAGCCGGGCCGCACCTGCACGTTGCCGGTGGCCACGGCGGCGGGGATGAGGCTGGCATTCGTGCCGCTCTTGGCGCCCATCTCACAGCCGTAGCTGCCGCACAGCGCGCAGTACGCGCACGGTGCCCGGCCCTTGTAGGGACGGCTGATGATGCCGCGCGCGGTGGGCAGCGGGTGCCAGCCCATCGCCTTGCACGCGGTGTCGATCTCCCCCGCCACCGGGTGCACGTCCAGGGGCGGCAGCGGGTAGGGCGCGCCGCGTGGCTCGGCGAAGGGGTGGGCCACGGCCTGGCCGGACACGCCCAGCTCCTGCTCGGCCTTGTCGTAGAAGGGGGCCAGCTCTTCATAGGAGATGGGCCAGTCGGCGATGGTGCTGCCGGCCACCGCGCCCAGCGTGCTGCGCAGCCGGAAGTCCACTGGCTTGAGCCGGTAGAAGAAGCCGCTCATGTGCACGGTGCCGCCGCCCACGCAGTTGGCGGTCCACGCCGCGGAGGTCCGCTCGTACTTGCCCTTGTCGCCCTTGCGCAACAGGTGCGGCTCCTCCCAGGGCAGCGGCATGAAGAAGTTGCGGCGGCTGTTGAGGATTTCGTCGTGGACGAAGTCCTGGGGGCGGTAGTGGGGGCCCTTCTCCAGCACGACGACCTTGAAGCCCGCGCGGCCCAGCTCCAGCGCCATGGGCGCGCCGCCCGCGCCGCTGCCGATGATGCAGATGTCGACCTCGGGCAGGCTCACTTGTGAACCCCGCACTCGCGCAGGCACTTCGGTCCGTCGTAGCCCTCGGGCGGCGCCATGGCGATGGTGCCCACGGCATCGAACCCCATCAGCCGCCAGCCCACCTTGCCCTTGTTTCCGCCGTAGGACGGGTCACCCAGGAAGCCCTCCAACGTCAGCACGGTGAGCAGCTCCAGGAAGTGCGCCTCGCCGCTCCGGGGCGGGCTGTCCTTGAAGAGGGTGAGCAGTTCGTCCTGCTGCGCGGGGGTGATGGCGGAGAAGCCCTTCTGGAACATGCGCTGCGAGCGGCGCTCCAGCGCGGCGAGCCCCTCCAGGAAGTCGTCGCGCATGGGCTTCATCTCCGGTGTCTGGAGGATGCGGTCGATGTAGACAGGCACGCCAGCGTCGAGCGCGCCGGGGTCCTCGTCGCGCGGGAGGATGCGCTCGGTGGCGGCGGTGACGACGGCCAGCTCGAACGAGGAGAAGGTACGGGTCTGCTGCCCGCCGGGCGCGGTGCCCAGGGGGCCGGGGTCCGCGGCGGGCTTGGGGGCTTCCTCGGAGGATCGCTTGCAGGCCAGCGGCCCGAGCAGCACGACACCGCCGCCCAGGAAGGTCAGCCGCCGGATGAAGGAGCGCCGCGACAGGCGCTGACGAGGGGAACGCGCACGGGGCATAGGTGCGCGAGCGTAACCCAGCGCGAGGCGCTTCGCCGTGTCGGGATGCACGGGCTCGCCTGCTTCCTCGGACGTGGTGGTGACGTAGGATGAAACGACGATGTGCAGGGCCGACAACGCAAGGAGACTGAAGATGAGACGGCATGTCTGGGCACTGGGATTGGCGCTGGCATTGGGATGCGGGAAGGATTCCAATCCGGACAATCCGGACGCGGGTCGCCCGGATGGCGGGCCGGGACCCACGGATTCGACCTTCACGCGCTTGGAGGTGGATGCGGACCCGAGCGAGTTCAACCCCATCTCCAACATCGCCATGGCCATCGGTCCCGAGGACCGCATCGGCATGGCGTACTACGTGAACAACGGGACGATGACGGGCAGCGTGGTGAACTACGACCTGCGCTACCGCGAGTTCAACGCGGGCGTGCTCGGGCCGGCGGAGAAGATCATCACCGTGCAGCGCGTGTACGGCGTGTCGATTGCCTTCGGTCCGGATGGACAGCCGGCGGTGGCGTACCTGGGCGGCGGCAGCGATGACTCCACGTTCTGGCTCCAGAGTGACTTGGCGGTGGCCTACCGCTCGTCGGCTGGAACGTGGACGCCGCGCGTGGTCGCCACGCGCTCCAACGCGGCGCCCATCAGCAACCCGCTGAGCGACGTGGGCTTCCTCACCGGGCTCAACCCGTCCATGGTCTTCTCGGGCGGTCAGGCGCTCGTCGCGTATCGCGACGGACACAACGGCAACTTCGGTCGTCAGGACTGGGAGTCGGCGGACCTGGAGCTGGCGAGCGGCGGGCCCACGAGCTGGACGTTCCGCATGCTGGCCTCGTCGGGCGACACGAAGGCGGGCTACGGCGGCCACATCGGCCTCATCATGGCGGGCGCGCAGCCGGCCGTGGTGCATGACCTGGTGAAGGAGGCCGCGCAGGCGACGGGCGGAGGCCTCATCTTCCAGCGGCGCAACGCGGATGGCGCGGCCTGGACGGCGCCGATACAGGTGGCCACGCCGGAGAGCGTGGGCAACACGCAGCTGGGGCCTTCCCTGGCGTACGACTCGGTGGCGGGCTTCGGCATCGCCGTGCAGAACCGCGGCTCCTCGCGAGGCGACGTGTTGCAGTACTACGACTGCCCGAGCCCCAGCGCGACGAGCTGCGCGACGACGGGCGAGTGGTCGACGCCGGACCCGGTGTTCGGCCGCGGCACGGGCGGCTGGTATCCGTCGCTCGCGTTCGAGCCGGTGAACCACGAGCCGCACATCGCCCACTACGTCTGCTCGTCGGAGACGGGCCGCAACGACACGAGCTGCAACCCCAACGAGGACCAGCTCATCATCAGCGCGCGCATCGCCGGCAACTGGCGAGAGACGGTGGTGGACACCAACGGCGGCTGGTCGCCGAAGCTGGGCTTCCTCTCCACGGGCAAGCGCGTGGTGCTGTACCGCATCCCGGTGGCGGCGCTCACCAGGAAGGGCGTCCTGACGCTCGCGGTGGAACAATGAGAAATGCGGTCCGCGCCCTGGCGGCGCTGACACTGGCGGGCTTCGCCTCCGGCGCCGGAATGGTGGCGTGCAGCCGTCCGGACAACTCGCTGTCCGGCAGCGTGTCGGAACTCTTCCCGCTGGAGGTGTCGCGCGTGGAGATTCTCCGCAACGCGGAGGCGCTCCAGGTGAGCTACTTCCGCAACAACGACTTGGACGTGGACCTGGTGGTGCGGCTCACCGTGTCCACGGAAGGGCTGGAGCTGCGGCCGGGCGCGAAAATCAACCTGGCGGGCAACACGCCCTCCGGGCTGGCGCGCGCCACGGTGGTGCACCTCAACGCGGGCGAGCCGTCGCGCGTCTTCGCGCCGGTGGAGAAGGGGGATTTGCAACTGGAGTCCGGAGGCAACCCCGGCGAGCAGACGCGCGGGGACTTCTCCATGTCCTTCAAGAAGGGCGACGGCTACGGCGCCGGTCGCAGCCTGGAGGGGACGTTCTCCTCCGAGGCGCTGGACGCGGGCTTCGGCCCGGAAGAGGGCGAGCCGCTCGACGGGAGCGTCGTCGTCCCGTAGCGCGGGTGTCCCGCGGGCCCGTGGTGACGCCTGGAGCTTCGGGCGTCACCACGGGCTTGCCCGCGCAGGACTTGGAGCCTGGCGCTACGGCGTGGTGCAGGTGTTGAGCGCCAGCCCTCGCGACACGTTGGCCTGGACCACGGCGTGCCGGGCGAGCGCCGCCGAGCCGCCGTCCTCATAGACGCGTCGCGCGAGTGCCATGGCTTCCACGCCATGGACAGTCAGCGTGTGGCCCGCGGCGTCCGTCACTGCCACCGCGCCATTCGTGGTGCCTTCCGCGCGGACGAGCAGCGTGCCCGCGTCGTCGCGCACGGCCATGCCGTTCTCCAGCGGCTCGAAGTAGCGGATGAGGGTCTCCTGCCCCTCGCGCTCCAGCTCCAGCTTCATGACGCCGCTCTCCGCGTCGCGCGACATGCGCAGCAGGTCCGTGGGGCTCAGCCGGACGACGCGCGTGTCGCCGTCGCCGCCGTCCACGCTCGACACGGGGTTGTTGCCGCTCCAGAACTCGATGCTGTTGATGATGAGCGCGTCGATGAGCGCGCCAATCGAATAGACGGGGACGATGACGAGCACGAGGAACATCAGCCACTGCACGAACTTCTCGCCGGAGATGTTCTTGTTGAACTGCCAGATTTTCTGCGTGAGCTTGAAGCTGCCGAAGCACCCGGTCGTATGCATGGAGATGAAACCGGCGCACAGCACGGCGAGCCACGGAGACGGACGCTTCATCATGAACCCTCCTGGGGGGGATGGATGGACGGCGGAGGCGGACCCACCATGCCACGTCGGGTCTTCGCGGCGGCACTCCGTTCGTCTCCCCGTCCGATGCTCACCACTCTCCAGACCCCTCGGTGCGAGGATGCACGGGTGATTCCCGTCTCCTTCTTCGCCCGAGCCTGGGGGCTGTGCCTCCTGTCCCGACTCGCGCTCGCCGCGACGCCGCCCGATGCCGGTCCCCCCGCGGAAGCGCCACCCGCCGCGCTGGCCTGCCTCGCGAAGTGGTATCCGGCGCTGACGCCGGTGCGCCTGGACACGGGCTGGGGCTTCACGCTGCCGGACGGCCGCTCCTTCCCGTTCGACGACGGGCAGCAGAAGTCGTTCTCACGAAAGCTGGAGGCCCCGGACCTGGAGGACACCCTTTCCATCGCCTACCGCACCGGGCCCATTGCTCCCGTGACTCGCGAGGACGAAGACCCCGGGCGCATCCGCTTCGAGCCGCTGTTCGCGGCCACGTACGGCGCCTCGAAGGAGAAGGTGGACGTGGTGCCGCTGGTGTTCCTCGGCCAGCGGCTCAAGGTTCACCGGAAGGTCGTGCCCGCCTTCGAGCGTGTCGCCGCGCGGCTGGAGGTGCTGGTGGCGAAGGACGCCTCGCTCGCGCCCTTCCTCCAGGGTGTCGGAGGAACCTTCGCCTGGCGCGATATCGCGCACACGACGCGGCGGAGCGCGCACTCCTACGGCGTGTCCATCGACCTCAACACCGCGCGCTCGCACTACTGGGAATGGCAGCGTCCCCGGACGCCGGTGCGCTGGCGCAACGCCGTGCCCCAGGCGCTGGTGGACGCCTTCGAGGCGGAGGGCTTCATCTGGGGCGGGCGCTGGTACCACTACGACACGATGCACTTCGAGTACCGGCCGGAGCTGCTCGACGCCGCGTGCGCTCCGGCGCGGTGATGCTCAGTCGCCCTCGCTCTGCACAAGGCCGTACTTGTGCAGCAACGAGTACAGGTGCTTGCGGTCCAGCTCGGCCTCACGCGCGGCGCGGGCGATGTTGCCCTTGGCGCGGCCGAGCAGTCGCGTGAGGTACTCGCGCTCGAAGGCGCGGATGAGCTCGTCCTTGCAGACCTTGAAGGGCCCGGTGAACTCGGCGGGGAGGAAGTCACCGGCGGGCGCGGGCGGCTCGCGGGTGAACTCGCGCAGCAGCGCGTCCCCGCCCAGCTCCGGGATATCCACCATGTGCCGGGCGCGCTCGAGCGCGTTGCGCAGCTCGCGCACGTTGCCCGGCCAGGTGTGCCCGTTGAACTGCTCGCGAATCTTCTCCGGCAGCCGCAGCCACAGGCCCTCTCCCGCGAACGCATCCACCAGCAGGGGGATGTCCTCCTTGCGGTCTCGCAAGGGGGGCAGGTTGACGGTGAAGACGGAGAGGCGGAAGTAGAGGTCCTCGCGGAAGCGGCTCGCCTGTGTCTCCGACCAGAGGTCCTTCTTGCTGGCGACGACGATGCGCGCGTCGAAGGTGATGGGCGTGGACGCGCCGAGCCTCCGGAACTCGCGGTCTTCAATCGCACGCAGGAGCTTGGGCTGGAGGTCCAGCGCCAGGTCGTCGATTTCGTCCAGGAAGAGCGTGCCCCCGTTGGCGCGCTCCAGACAGCCGATGCGCTGGCTGACGGCGCCGGTGAAGGCGCCCTTCTCGTGGCCGAACAGCTCGCTCTCGATGAGGGAGTCGGAGACGCTGGCGCAGTCGAAGACGACGAGCGGCCCGGGCGCGCGCGGGCTCAACTTGTGGATGGCCTTGGCGGCGGCGCCCTTGCCGGAGCCCGTCTCGCCCACGAGCAGCAACGTGGAGTCGGTGGGGGCGATGCGCTGGAGCAGCGCGAAGATCTGCCGCATGGGCAGGCTGCGGCCCACCAGGTCTCCGAGCCGGTCCTCCAGCGTGGGCTCCACTTGGACGGGAGCGGGCTGGGGGCTGAAGCGCAGGCGCACGTCGCCCACTTCGAGCAGCGCGCCGGGGCGCAGGTACGCCTCGCGCACCTGGGCGCCGTCCAGGAAGGTGCCGTTGGTGGAGCCCAGGTCCTGGACGAGGAAGCGGTCGCCCTGGCGACGGACCACCAGGTGGTTGCGGCTCACCGTGGGGTGGTCGATGACGACGTCGTTGTCGGGCGCCTTGCCCACGCGAAGCGCTTCGGTGGCGAGCGGGAAGACGGTGCCGGCGCGCTCGGTGTCCAGCAGGACCAGGTGGAATTGTTGCGCGGAAAGTCGCTCCCCCTGTGCCCGCGCGTTGATGACCGTGTGCGAGGGGATGGGGGCTGGGGGAAGAGGGGGCATGACCGGGCAGGGATTGTAGACGGCTTCTCGTCGCGAGGTGACTTCCTGTGAAGTCGGGAGGCGCCAGCCCTCCGGCCAGCCGGGCATGGTTGGAGCCCCAGCGGAGCGTGATACGACGGGCCACCCCTATGCGCACCCGCTTCCTGCTCCTGATGCTGGCCTCCGCCTGCGCCACTGTCCCGCAGGCTCCCGCCCCGACTTCCCCCTCGACGGCCCCCCCGGCGCCGACGCGTGTCTGGAAACAGTCACGCGCGGTGGTGGTCCGCCATGCCACGGTGATGCCCGCCACGGGCCCGGCCATCGAGGATGGCGCCGTGGCCTGGGTGGACGGCAAGTTGACGGCGGTGGGGCGTAACTCGGACGTGACGACGCCTCCGGGCGCGGAGGAGGTGGACGGCACCGGCCTCTACCTCACCCCGGGCATCATCGACGCCCACAGCCACCTGGGCGTCTATGCGACGCCGGAGACCTTCTCCACGGGAGATGGCAACGAGGCCACCGCGCCGGTGACGGCGGAGGTCTCCGCTGAACACTCCTTCTGGCCCCAGGACCCGGGGCTGCGGCGCGCGGCGGCCGGTGGTGTCACGTCGCTGCTGGTGCTACCGGGTAGCGCCAACCTGATTGGTGGCAGGGGCTTCCCGGTGAAGCTGCACTTCGGACGCTCGGCGGCGGAGGTCCGCTTCCCGGGCGCGAAGGACGCGCTGAAGATGGCGTGTGGGGAGAACCCCCGCCGCGTCTACGGCGAGGGCCGCAACGTCGCGCCTGCTACCCGCATGGCGAATGTGGCGGGCTACCGGCAGGCGTTCGCCCAGGCGCGCGAGTACATGTCCAAGCTGGATGAGTGGGCGAAGAAGAAGCAGAAGACGCCGGACGAGGCGGGCCCCACGCCGCTGCGCGACTTGAAGCTGGAGACGCTGGCGGAGGTGCTGCGCGGCAACATCCTGGTGCAGAACCACTGCTACCGCGCGGATGAGATGGAGGTGATGCTCCAGGTGGCCGAGGAGGCGGGCTACTCGATTCGGGCCTTCCACCACGCGCTGGAGGCCTACAAGGTCCGCGACAGCCTGGCCGCGAAGGGCGTGGCGGTGGCGACCTGGGCGGACTGGTGGGGCTTCAAGCTGGAGGCGTGGGACGGCATCCCCGAGAACGCCGGGCTGGTGTCGCAGGCGGGTGGCAAGAGCGTCATCCACTCGGACTCGGGCTTTGGAATCCAACGGCTGAACCAGGAGGCCGGCAAGGCGATGTGGCGGGCGCGCGAGTCCGGCATCCCCATTCCGGAGGAGGAGGCGCTGCGCTGGGTGACGCTGAACGCCGCGTGGGTGATGGGCGTGGAGGGCGTCACCGGCTCGCTGGAGCCGGGGAAGATGGCGGACGTGGTGCTGTGGAAGAACCACCCGCTGAGCGTCTATGCGCGGGCGCAGCGCGTGTGGGCGGACGGCGTGGTGACGTTCGACGCGGGCGCGGGCGCGGTGGAGGCGAGCGACTTCGAGGTGGGTGAGCTGGCGGCGGGCGCGGCGAAGCTGGTGGCCGCTCCCGCGCCGACGCCGTCCCTGTCGGACCTGGGCCTCGTCGCGCGCTGTGACGTCTCGAAGGAGCGCGCGTGCGCGGAGCTGGTGCCGCTGGGGCAGGAGGCGTGCACGGTGTTCCAGGGCGTGACGGCCTTCACCGGCACGGCCTGGGTGAAGGGCGCCACGGTGGTGCTGGAGGGCGGCAAGGTGTCCAGCGTGCGCGAAGGCGGCGCGCTCCCCGCGGGCTGCAGGACGGTGGAGGGCAAGGGCCGGCTGCTGACGCCGGGTCTGGTGGATCCGCTCACGTCGTTGGGGTTGGTGGAGGTGGGCGCGGAGGTGTCCACGCAGGACGACGGGCTGCGCGGGGACGCGGCGAAGCGCGATGTGCGCGCGGCGCTGGTGTCGGCGGACAGCGTCAATCCGGCCTCGGCGGTGTTCGCGGTGACGCGGCTGGGCGGTGTCACCAGCGCGGTGACGGTGCAGCACGGAGGGCTGGTGGCCGGGCAGAGCGCCTTCGTGGCGACGGACGGCTCGGTGCGCCGCGCCTCGCTGGCGATGCACGTCAACCTGGGCATGGGTGGACGGGATGCCGTGTCGGGTTCGCGGGCGCTGGTGCTGGAGCGGCTGCGCGAGCTCTTCTCCGATGCGCGCGAGTACGGCCGCCGCAAGGGTGACTTCGAGCAGCGGCGCATGCGGGACGTGTCCGCGAGCCGGTTGGACTTGGAGGCACTCCAGCCGGTGCTGGCGGGCACGCTGCCGGTGGTGGTGACGGCGCAGAAGGCGTCGGACATCCGCGCGGCGCTGGGGCTTGCGCGCGAGTACAACCTCAAGCTCGTCATCGCCGGAGGCAGCGAGGCGTGGCTGGTGGCGTCGGAGCTGGCGGCGGCGAAGGTGCCGGTGATTCTCCAGCCCACGCAGAACCTGCCCATGGACTTCGACCGGCTCAACAGCCGGCTGGACTCCGCGGCGCTCCTGAGTGGCGCGGGCGTGAGGGTGCTCTTCTCCGTGCTGGGAGAGCCCGCCATGGTGCGCACGCTGGCGCAGGAGGCGGGCAACGCGGTGGCCTGGGGCCTGCCTCACACGGAGGCCCTGCGCGCGATGACGTCCAGCGTGGCGGACGCGTTCGGCCTGCCCGTGGGCAAGCTCGCGCCGGGTGCAGTGGCGGACGTGGTGCTGTGGAACGGCGACCCGCTGGAGTCCGCGTCGCGGCCCGTGGGCATGTGGCTGGCTGGACGGCAGGTGCCGCTCGTCAGCCGTCAGCAGGCCCTGTTCGAGAAGCACCGCGTGCCGCCGGCGAAGTAGCGCGGGCCTCGACGTGCGACGGCGGCCGCCCCCAGGTGAGGACGGCCGCCGCATGTGACTTCAAGAACGAGGGCTGCTCGCGGGTCAGTTGCCCTCGAAGATGCCGATGGCGCCCGCCACCCACTTCTTCGTGGTGGTGTCCTGGTAGCCCATGAAGCTCACCAGCATGCGCCGGCCGCCGCCTGAGCTGTCCGCCTGGATGTCGCTGATGCGGGACATGCCGTACTTGCGGCCGAACTCCGACAGGCCGTAGTGGGTGATGCCGCCGCCCTTGAGGCGCGACAGGCCGCCGCCCCACGACGCGCCCACCCAGATGCTGCCGTCGGACGGGTCCAGGCCGATGGCGGACAGGTGCTTGTCCACCAGCCCCGAGCCCGCGCCCATGCGGCCCAGCACGGTGCCGTTCGCGTCGACGCGCACCAGGCCGTTGCCGAACGAGCTCAGCCACACCGTGCCGTCGCCCGCCACCACCGCGCCGGAGATGTTGTCCGGCACGCGCTCGGCTGGCGTGGAGTACTCGGGCTTGGCGTCAGGCCACAGGTCCAGCTTGTTGCTGTCGTCGTTCTCCGAGCCCGTCTGCGCGCGCCAGAAGTTGCCGCCGTGGGTGCCGTAGCGGAAGCGCGTGGTGCGGTCCGAGCCGCCGAACCAGACGTCGCCGCTCGGGTCCACCGCGACGCCGTAGTAGGCGTCCGTCAGCAGCACCACGCCGCCCGCCGCGTTGTACGCGTTGATGTGCGGGTGCACGTGCTCGAAGACGCCGGAGCAGTTGAGCTGGCCGTTGCACATGGGCGCGCCCTCGAACTCCGCGTTGCCGCGCGCGAAGCCGTGGTTGCCGCCGAACCACACGCTCGACTTGTTGTTGCCCAGGGCGTGCTTGTCGTAGCGGATGCGCAGCACGTTGCAGATCTTCTCGCGCCCCCGCATCTCGGCCGCCACCACGCCGGGACCGGAGAAGATGTCGTAGTGCACCACGTTGAGCGAGCCGTCCGCGTTCAGCGTCACCTTGTCCGCGTCACCGCTCTTGTAGCGCGCCGGGTCGGGGCTGGGCCCATCCCAGTTGTTCTCGCAGTGCTCGTAGCCCTTGCCCGGCATGCCCTCGTAGCCCACGAAGACGGTGCCCGACTTGCCGCCCGCCACGGAGATGACCTTCAGGTACTTGGGGCCCGGCGGGACGCTGCCGTCCGCCATGAAACCGTAGGGGCGCAGGCCGTTCTCCATGCCGAAGCGCTCGAACTTCTCCGCGCCGCGCTTGAGCAGGAACAGGCCCTCCTCGCCGCCGGCCACCCAGACGTTTCCGCCCTCGTCGGCCGTCACGCCGTAGATGGTGATGGGCGCGCCCTGGTCCGCGCCGTAGAAGCGCCAGCCCGGCGCCGTCGGCAGCGGAGGAATCTCCACGTCAGCGCGAGGGTCCGTCGGAGTGCCGCCATCCGTCGTGGGCGTCCCGCCGTCCGTCGTGGGTGTCCCCGCGTCGGGTGTCTCCGTGGGAGTGCCCGAGTCCGGCGTCTCCGTGGGCGTGCCCGAATCAGGCGTCTCCGTCGGAGTGCCCGCGTCGGGGACTTCTTCGGGAGAGCCCGGTCGCCCGGGAGGCGGAACCGGGTCATCCATGCCCGGGTTGTCCTGCTCCGACTCGTCCCCGCTCTTGCTGGAATCGCAACCCGCCACGGTCCACATCGCGCCCGCCATGACGAGCGCTCCTGCCCAGCGCCATCCCCGCCTCATCCGAACCCACCCCGCGAAAAACCGGGCCGCCCCGGATGGGCAGCCGTCCGGGGCCTCTCCATCGCAAGGTCGATGCCAGGGCTGGCCGCCGTTCCAGGCAGGGCTCCGTCCGTTCCAGGACAGCCGGTGGGAAGCACATTCCCCAGTCTGGGAAAGTCGCTGTCCCGAAGACCCCCTCATTCGTGCTAGTGGCTTCTGGAAATGGGTGGGAACGACGCACGCGGTCGCACACCGTTGTCCTTGGTGGGCCAGGAGCCGGACCTCCTGTTCTACACACGCCAGGCGACCGAGCACGGCGCGCCCGTGTTGGTATTGGGCGCCGCCAACGGCCGGGTGGTCTGGGCCCTGGCCGAGCACGGCTTCACCGCCGTGGGAGTGGACCCCTCGGAGGTGATGATTCGCTCCGCCGAGGAGCGCCGCGCCTCGGAACCTCCAGAGGTCTCCAACCGCGCCCGCTTCCTCGTCGCGGACCTGCGCTCCATCCGCCTCCAGGAGACCTTCCCGCTGGTGCTCGCCCCTCAGCACGCGCTGGGGCTGATGCCCGGCAATGATGACCTGGAGGCGTTCCTGTCCACGGTGCGCCAGCACCTCACCCCGGGGGGCACCTTCGTCTACGACGTGCTCAACACGCCGCGCGAGCCGGTGCTGCCGCGCGATGACGAGGAGCCCAACGCGGGACTGGAGCCGCGCCGGCCCCTGTTCGCCCTCCACCTGCGAGAGCGCAAGCAGCCGGGCTCGCCCAGCCCCATCCGCCGCCTCAAGCTGCGGCACTTCTCTCCGGAGGAACTGGACGCGGCCCTCACCGGCGCGGGCTTCATCCCGCGTGAGCGCTATGGCCGCTTCGACGGCAAGCCCTTCGACTTGGAGGACTCGCGCCACATCGGCGTCGCCGGCCCGTGAGCACGGGCCTGGCGGGAGTGCTCACTTCTCGAAGCGGTAGCCCAGGCCTCGCACGGTGACGAAGTGGCGGGGCTCCTCGGGGTTCGGCTCGAACTTGAGGCGCAGCTGGCGCATGAAGTTGTCCACCGTGCGCGCGCTGCCCTCGTAGTGGTAGCCCCACGCGCCGGACAACAGCTCCTCGCGCGTGAAGGTCCGCTCCGGGTGGGCCAGGAAGTGCGCCAGCAGCTTGAACTCCTGCGCCGTCAGCTCCACCGGCGTGCCGGCCTTGGCCACCGTGCGCGCGTTCATGTCCACGCTGACGTCGCCGAACGTCACCGGCGGCGCGGCCCCGAGCGTCGGGTAGCGCCGGCGCAGCACGGCCTTGATTCGCGCCAGCAGCTCCTGGAGCCCGAAGGGCTTCACCACATAGTCATCCGCGCCCAGGTTGAGGCCCAGAATCTTGTCCGTCTCCATGCCCTTGGCGGACAGGACGACGACGGGGGTGTCCCGGCCTCGCTGGCGCAGCTCCTTGAGCAGCTCGAAGCCGTTGAGCTCCGGGAGCATCAAGTCGAGCACAACGAGGTCCGGGGCCTCGTCCAGCGCGCGCTGGAGCCCCGTGCGGCCGTCCTGGGCCTGGAGCACCTCGTAGCCCTCGAAGCGCAGGTTCATGGACAGGCCGGCGAGGATGGACAGGTCATCCTCCACCACCAGGATGCGGCGGGTCGTCTCGCTCATGCCTTCTGCACCGGCAGTTGGATGGTGAACCGGCTGCCGCGGCCGGGCTCGCTCTTCACGGCGATGCGTCCGCCGTGAGCCTCGATGATACGCCGGGCGATGGCCAACCCCAGCCCGCTTCCCTCCGTCTTGCGGGTCAGCAGATTGTCCACCCGGTAGAAGCGCTCGAAGATGCGCTTGCGTTCCTTCGGAGCGATTCCCACGCCGTTGTCCTCCACCGCCAGGTCCACCCACCGGCCGGCGCGACGCGCGCTCAGCTCGATGCGGCGGTCCTTGGGCCCGCTGTACTTGTAGGCATTCTGGAGCAGGTTGAGCAGCGCCCCGGCCACCGCGTCCTTGTCCACGTCCACGCGCGGCAGCCCCTCGGCCACCTCGACCTTCAGGTCCACGCCGCCCTCCAGGCGCTGCGCGCGGAAGGCCGCCACCGCCGTGTCCACCACGTCCATCACCGGCATCGGCTCGCGCTGGTACACCTTGCGGCCGCTCTCGATTCGCGACCAGTCCAGCACCCGCTCGATGAAGACGGACAGGCGCTCCGTCTCCTTCGTCAGCAGGGTGAGCACCTCCTGCATCTGGGCCGGGTCCTTCAGCCGTCCCAGGGCCAGCGTCTCGATGAACATGCGGATGGACGTCAGCGGCGTGCGCAGCTCATGGCTCACCAGCGACACGAAGTCCGTCTTCATGCGCGACAGCCGCGCCTCGCGGTAGAGCACGCGGCCCGTGTAGACGACGCCGAACGTCAGCGTCAGGTAGAACAGGCCGAGCAGCACGCCGTACACGGCGCGGTTGCGCGCGGAGGCCCGTGCGACGGGGTCCTCGCCGGTGGGCAGCACCACCAGCCGGAAGTCTTGCAGGGGAGGGGACAGCACGCGCTCGGCCAGCACCTGCGGTCCCAGCGCGCTGGCGCGGGCCTGCGCCACCTCCGACACCAGCTTGCCCATCAGCCCGCCGCCTTCGGTGCTCTCGCGCGGCACGGGCATCAGCGTGAAGCGCACCGGCTCGCTGGACACCGCGCGAGGCTCCACGCGCTCCGTCAGGAGCAGCTCCAGCGCGCGCACGGACAGGCGCACGCCCCGCACCGTATCGCCCTGACGCTCGGCCACCACGACGACGGAGCGGCCTCCAGCGGAGAGGGAGAAGACGGTGGGCGTCTCGGGGAATGAGCCGGCCTCCGGGAGCACCGCGCCCAGGGCCTCCATCAACAGCGGGTCCTCGGTGATGGTGCGCCCGCCGGAGAGCTGGAAGGTGCCGTCGGGCTCCGACAGGACGCGCCCGTCGGGAGCCACCAGGCTCAGCTTGCCGCCTTCCTCCTGGAGCTTCGCGGCGGCCAGCTCCCGGGGCAGCTCCTGGGACAGCGCCTCCAGCGTGCCGCGCCACGCGGACTCCAGGCGCTTCTCCACCGCGGCGCGCTCATTGATGATGGCCACCACGCCGAAGCCGGACAGGCCCGCGGACGGCAGCACCACCAGGATGATGAGCAGCGCGAAGGTGCGTCGGAAGCTGAGGATGACGGAGGGGGAACGGGACACGCCCCTCTCCTTTACTCCCACCCGGCGCTACACGCTCGTGGCGTTTCTGCCGGGCGCCGGGGCTCGACTGTTCGCCACCCGCACCCAGGGAGGGGAAGGAATCGACTTCGGGGGCCTTCTGATGCAAGCATGGCTGGCTCGTGGGGGCGGCGAGCGACCAGGGCCGGGCGCTATTTCCCCTCCACGACACGGCGCGGCATTCCCAGCGATGAGAGCGGCGGGCGGCATTCTCGTCGGGAAACGCGAGGAGGACACTTTCATGAGACGGCACGTTCTGGCCGGTGTGTTGGCGGCGACGCTCGGGCTGACGGCTTGCGAGGACTCGTCGACGGGCGAGGGGTGGACCAACGCGTCGGGTTCGGTGGCGCTCAGCCGGGATGATGCCTTCCTGTACGTGGTGGACGCGGACACGGGGGTGCTCGCGGTGGTGGAGACCGCGCGCGGCGAGAAGGTCGGCGAGGTGAAGGTGGGTGCGGGCCCGGAGCGCGTGGTGGTGGGCCCGGACGACACCGTCTACGTCGCCAACCGGGGCGAGCGCAGCGTGTCCGTCATCCGCCGGGGTGACTGGAGCGAGGCCGCGCGGGTGGCGGTGGGCGTGGAGCCGATGGGGCTGGCGGTGTCTCCGAAGGGCGACACGCTCTACGTGGTGAACAGCACCGCGCTGGACTCCACCACGTACGGCACGCTGATGGCGGTGGACACGCGCTCGCTGGAGGTCCGCTGGGAGCTGCCGGTGGGCGAGGAGCCGCGGGGCATCGCCCTGGTGGACGGTGGGCGCCGGGCGCTCGTGAGCCTCTTCCGGCACAGCGATTTGGTGACGGTGGACTTGGCGGATGCGCACCAGCCGCGCATGCAGCGCGAGGGCACGGACCTGTACGCGCGGGCCAACTCGCAAGACACGTTCGCCAGCGAAGAGCCGTTCCCGTTCCCCACCTCGACCGTGTCCTTCCGGCCTCGGGGCATGGCGGACGTGGTGGTGTCTCCCGACGGCAGGCAGGCCTACTCGCCGACGCTGTGGGCGCGCGAGGACCCGCTCACGAACCCCGGCTCGGGGGGTGGTGGCGGCGGGTCGCTGTATGGGGGTGGAGGGCCGTGCAACACGGCGGGCGTGGTGGCGCCGGGCATCGTCACGTTCAACACGGAGGACGGCTCGCCTCGGGTGGATGACCTGGACCGGTGCCGGCCGCCGCCGAGCGAGGAGCCGGACTTTCCGCCGTCCACGATTGTGAGCCCGGAGTCGAGTCATCCCATCCAGGGGCCGGTGGCCGCGGTGGTGGACCCGTCCGGGCTGTGGCTCTTCGTGGTGAACCGCGAGACGGACAACGTGGCCATCCTCCCCACGAATCGCCGTGAGGGCGCGGACCTGGTGAACGTCAACGGCAGCACGGTGCGGCAGTTGGTGCGCGTGGGCTCGGGGCCCAGCGGCATCGCGCTGACGCGGGATGGGCGCAAGGCGTACGTCTACAACGCGTTCGACCACACGGTGACGACGTTGGTGAACGACGCCTCCGGCAACGTGGCCAACGTGCGCGCGGAGGGTTCGCCGCTGCGGGTGGTGGGTGACGTGCTGGCGCCGCAGGAGGTGGCGGGGCGCAAGCTGTTCTACTCCGCGCTGGACTCGCGGATGACGAGTGCCGGAGTGGCCGCGTCGTGTGCGACGTGCCATCTGGACGGTCGTGACGACGGCCATGTGTGGGGCTTCCCGGACGGGCCGCGCCAGACGCCGAGCCTCGCGGGCCGGAAGGTGACGGAGACGGGCCCGTTCCACTGGAGCGGCGAGTTCCCCACGATGAGGGACTTCCTGGACGCCACGGTGCGCGGGCGCATGGGAGGCACGGCGCTGGATGGCGTCATGGTGGCGCAGCTCTCCGCGTTCATCGACGTGATTCCCACGCCGGACAATCCCTACAAGCGCGGGGCGCTGACGGAGGCGCAGGCGCGAGGTGAGCAGGTGTTCAAGAAGGCGGCCTGCAACAGCTGTCACGAGGGCGCGCACTTCACGAACAACACGCTGGCAGACGTGGGGACGTTCATCACCACGGGCGCGAATCGGGACGACACCAACGTGGTCGCCAAGGGACTGAACACGCCGTCGCTGCTGGGCCTGGCGCGCACGGCGCCGTACCTGCACGACGGCAGCGCGTTGTCGTTGAAGGGACGGCTGATGCAGAACCGCCAGTCCAACAAGCACGGCACCACGGCGAGCCTGACGGAAGCGGAGATCGACGACCTGGTGGACTACCTGCGCACGCTGTGACGTCTACTTCGTACCCGGGGGACCCAGCTCCTCCGGGAGCGGGGTCCGGAGAAAGCGCTTCCCCGTGGGCAGCAGGACGGCTTGAAAGCCCTGGCCGGCGATGCGGACCAGCTCGCCGTGCGCTGCGTTTCCAGTGGCGAGCCATGCGTCCGCTTCTGCCTGCATCGGAAAGTCTCGTGAGACCTTGACGTGGGGCGAGGGGGCGGAGAACTCCTGGTTGTACTGGAAGAACGCCTCCATCTTCCGGGTGTGCTGGATGTAGAGCAGGGCGATGGAGGCGAGCTGGATGGCTTCGTCCTCCTTCGACCCTGAGAGGTAATGACCGCTGGCCTCATCGAGGATGCGCAGCGTCGCCGACATGTCGAAGTCAGTGGAAGTTGGCATGGCTCGCATGGATTCTCACAAGATTACGGGGTGCCCGCGTCCGGCTCCGCCGGTGCCACCGCTGGGTGGACCAGCTCCGGACGCGTGGAGGTGAGGGCCAGGCGCGTCACGTCCAGCGCCTGCTCTGGGTCTCCGCCGAGCCACGTGACGACGAGCGCGCATGGTGTGTCGTCGTCCCACGCCATCACCTGCAACATGCCCTGCGCCGGAGCCCGTCGCGCGGCGGCGCGGCCGAGCGCGGTGATTTCCTCGCCGCCCATGCTCAGCGACGGCTGCAGCAGGGCATGCGTGTCCACCTCCGCGTAGTGCGGCTTGCAGTCCCACGTCACCGACACCGTGACGTCCTTCTCAGACGCCGAGCGGAAGGTGCAGAGCGGCCCGCACGTCGGACACGCGCGCTCCTCCTTCATCGTGAAGCCGGGCAGCATCGTCTCGCGCACGTCCGTGGGCAGCAGCGCCTCGCACGTGGGCAGCGTCGCGTTGGCGACAGGCGCTCGCGCTGGACCCGCGTCCGCCACCGCCTCCATAGGACGCGAGCGACACGCCAGCCCCAAGGCCAGTGTCACGAACAACGCCGCGCGCCCTCCTCCTGCCCTCATCCCTTGGTCTCTCCTCAGACGCCCGTCGCCGGTCGCGCGGCGGATGGTAGTCCGGTGCGCCGCCGCCCGTGACACGTTTCCCATCGCCTCCTGCCCGCTACCTGATGGGGCGCACGCAGGGTGGGGGAACAGCCGGCCTTGGCTCGTCTCCTTCCCTCGCCGTGGACTAAGCTGCCAGCCGTCTTCATGCCCTCCGTCCGCTTCCTTCTGGTGCCGCTCGCCCTCGTGCTGGGGTCGTCCGCCCGGGCCCAGCAGGCCCCGGCGCGCAACCCCGTGCCCGATGAGTCCTGGTCCGCGCCCACCACCCAGGTCGACGCGCCCGTGAAGAACGCCCCCCCAGACGACACCACGTGGACCGACTTCCCCGGCGGAACCTCAGTCCCCTCGGGCACCGACGCCGCGACGCTGCCCCGGCTGCCGGAAGTGCCGCCCCTCGTCCCCTTGGATGACGGCGACGCCGTGGAGGACGCCTTCCCCCGCATCCTGGAGCCACGTCCTCCCGCGCCGCCTCCGGGGCCTCCTCCCGTGGCCAACCGCGTCAGCCTGCTCGGTGCACGCACCGTGGGCAGGACGGGCGGGGTGGCGGTCGGCCTCTCGCTGGGCTTCCCGACGCTGTCCGCCCGCGCGGCCTTCGGCGTGCTGCCCCAACTCGACGCGCTGGTGGGGCTCGACAGCCTCTACGGGATGATGAACGAGGCGCGGCTGGGCTGGCGGTGGCGGGTGCTGGACGGCGGCCCGCGCTGGAGCCTGGGGCTGGTGATGGAGGGCAGTCACGCGTTCTTCCTCCGCTCGGCCAGCCAGGAGGACCGGGGCGCGCGCTACCTCACCGGCCGACGCAACTGGAACCTCATGCCCGGCATCGTCGGCACCTTTCAGCGCCAGGGCGTCCGCGCGTCCAGGCTCTTCATCGACGTGCGCTACCTGGTGGCCCTGGACACCGAACCCATCCAGCGCACGCCGCTGGGCGGACTCCCTCCGGACCTGGTGTCCTCCAGCGCGTGGCCCGTGCGCGTGGGCGCCGAAGTGCCGCTGAGCGAGAAAACGTCCTACTCTGTCACCCTCGGTGGCGACTTCCGCACCCGTGCCGAGGACGCCGCCTTCATGCCGGTCGTCTCCGTCGGCATCGTCACTGGTCTCTAGCACCGGCAACCGGCACGACAACGTGCCCTTTCCACCCCCCCTCGAGCGAGGTCTTCATGCGTGGCAGTGTCATCGGCTCCGGCTCCTTCGGTACCGCCCTGGCGAACGTGCTGGCGGTGAACTGTGAGGAGGTCCGCTTGTGGGGCCGCGAGCCGACGGTGGTGGAGGCCATCAACACCCGGCATGAGAACCCCACCTACCTGCCCGGCATCCCCATCTCCGAGCGCGTCCGCGCCACGCAGGATTTGGAGGAGGCGCTCGCCGGCGCGGAGATGGTGGTGCTCGCCACGCCCAGCCACGCCACGCGCGAGGTGCTCGCTCGCGCCAAGGCGTTCCTGCCGCGCAACGTGCCCATCATCACCGTGTCCAAGGGCATCGAGAATGAGACGCTGCTGACGATGACGGAGCTCCTGGAGGACTGTCTCCCGGAGGATTTCCACCCGTACATCGCCGTGCTGTCCGGCCCCAGCTTCGCCAAGGAGCTGGCGCGGCGCATGCCCACGGTGGTGACGATTGCGTCCCACTGGGACAAGGTCGCCGTGCGCTGCCAGAAGGCGCTCCAGACGGAGACCTTCCGCAGCTACACGTCCACGGACGTGGTGGGCGTGCAGTACGGCGGCGCGCTGAAGAACGTCATCGCCATTGCGGCGGGCATGGCGGACGGCCTGGGCATGGGCCACAACGCGCGCGCGGCCATCATCACGCGCGGGCTGGCGGAAATCACCCGGCTCGCCGTGCGCAAGGGCGCCAACCCGCTGACGCTGTCGGGCCTGTCCGGCATGGGTGACCTGGTGTTGACGTGCACGGGCGAGCTGAGCCGCAACCGCCACGTGGGCATGGAGCTGGGCAAGGGCCGCAAGCTGCCGGACATCCTGGGCCAGATGAAGGAAGTGGCCGAGGGCGTGAAGACGGCGCGCAGCGCCCGTGACTTGTCCCTGAAGACGGGCGTGGAGCTGCCCATCTGCCAGGAGGTGTACCTGATTGCCTACGAGGACAAGAACGCGAAGAAGGCCGTCGTGGACCTGATGACGCGTCAGCCCAAGTCCGAGCTCGTCTGACGCGGAAGCTGCCGGGCGTGTGTGCGCCGGGCGCGGTGTTCCGGCGCGGGGTGGGGGACTGCTAGAAGCGGGCTCCCGTGTCCACCCCGCCCCTGGCGAGCCTCTCGTCGTTCCGTGCCCTGCATCACCGTCAATTCGTCGCGGTGTGGTTGGGGGCGCTCGTCTCCAACGTGGGCACGTGGATGGAGGTGCTCGCCCTGGGCGTCTTCGTCACGGAGGTGACGGGCCGCGCGGAGTGGACGGGCGGCGTTGCGGCGCTGACGTACCTGCCGTCGCTCGTGTTGTCCCCGCTGGGAGGCGCGCTGGCGGACCGCTTCGACCGGCGCGTCTTCATCGCGTGGTGTGCCACGGCGCAGGCGCTGCTCGCGGCCTGTCTGGCGGGGTTGGCCTTCACCGGGAACCTCACCGTGCAGGCGGTGGCCGTCATCTCCCTGCTCAACGGCTGCGTGCACGTGTTGTCGGGGCCGGCCTACACGGCGCTGATTACCGGACTGGTGCCGAAGGAGGACCTGCACAGCGCGATGACGCTGATGTCGGCCCAGTTCAACCTGGGCCGCATCCTCGGGCCTGTGTTCGCCGCGGCGCTCCTGGCCTTCGGGGGTGTCGGGTGGGTGATGCTCCTCAACACGCTGTCCTTCATGGCGGTGCTGCTGGCGGTGGCCCGGGTGCGCGCGGAGCCTCCCGTGGCGCGGCCCATCGAGCCCAAGGGCCTGTGGGCGGACATCGTCGAAGGCGCGCGCATGGCGCGAGGAGAGCCGGGCATCCGGATGGCGATGGTGTCGCTGTTCGCCCTGGCGCTGTTCATCTCGCCCTTCATCGCGCTGGTGCCGGTGTTCGCGCTCCAGGTGTTCGGCTCGGATGCGTCCGCCGCGTCAGCGCTCATCTCCATGCAGGGCCTGGGGGCGCTGCTGGCCTCGGGCCTGGTGGGCGCGCTGGCGGTTCGTTGGGGCCGGGAGCGCGTGGTGGACCTCGCCGTGCTCGCGATGGGGCCGGTGACGATTCTCTACTGGCTGTCCCCGACGCTGCATGTGGCGATGGGGACCATGTTCGTGCTGGGCGCGGTGTACCTGGTGGTGATGACGGGGCTGGGCACCCGCTACCAGGAGCGCACGCCGCGAGAGCTGCAGGGGCGGGTGAGCAGCCTCGCGATGCTGCTCATCAACGTCGGGTACTCGGTGGGCGTCTGGGCCCAGGGCGCGCTGGCGGACCGGGTGGGCGTGCGGACTGTCACCGCGAGCGCGGCGGGGATGTTCCTGGTGGCGATGCTGGGGCTGCGCACGCAGCGGCCTCGTGAGGTGGACGTCGCGAGCACGTGACGTCCCGCCCCGAGTTCTTCAACCCGACTTGTTAGGCAGCAGTGCCAGCACGCGAGCCAGTACGGCGACACCCTCTTCGTACTCGGGCAAATCAATGTGCTCGTTCGGCGTGTGGTCCAGCGTCGAGTCCCCGGGGCCATACGCGACGGTGGGCACGCTCCACGCGTCCGCCACCGTGTTCCAGTCGGAAGTCCCCGTCTTCACCCGAAGGGTGGGACGCGCGCCGCGCTCGCGGATGGATTGCTTGAAGGCGCGAGTGAGGGCGTCGTTGCCCTCGGCGGACACAGCCTGCTTGCGCGACACCGTCTTCACGGCCACGTCGGGGACATCGGTGAGACATGCGAGCAGCGCGTCCACGTCACTGCCGGGCCCCGTGCGCACGTTGACGTGGGCAGTGGCCCACTCCGTGTCTTCATCGGTGCCCGTCTGGAAGGAGAGCAGCGCGGGCAGGTCCTGTTCGAAGAGGGTGCACCCCTTGTTGCGCTCGTCGCAGCGGCGGCGCAGCACGTTCCACGCGTCGACCAGGTGCTCGGCGGGCGAGTGGTAGGCCCGGCTCGCGGTGTGGCGTCGGGTGGCGCGGTACTCGAGCTCCAGGCGCAAGAGGCCCTTGTAGCCCAGGGTGATGCCGTGGGCGCCGCTGGGCTCGCCATTCACGACGAAGTCCGGCCGGTGGTGCTCGCGGGCATGCAGCGCGCCCCGGGTGATGGCCACCTCCTCCTCGACACAGCCCAAGAGGAGGAAGCGCTTGCCGGCGCGCTCCGAGTCGTCCAGCAGCTCCACCGCTTCGATGAACGCCGCGAGCGCGCCCTTCGCGTCCACCGCGCCGCGTCCGAAGAGGCGCGTGCCCTCCAGTCGCACGGGGATTTCACCCGGCACGGTGTCGATGTGCCCGAGCAGCGCGATGCAGGTATCCCCGTCCCCCATGCTGGCCACGGTGTTGCCCACCGGGTCCACATGGGCCTTCCAACCGCGCTGCTCCAGGCGGCCCGCCAGCGCGCGAGAGAAGTCCGCTTCATGGTGACTGGGGCTGTAGTGCTCCAGCATCCACCGCAACAGCTCCGGGCTCGCCTCACGGGCCCGCATGGGTCACCTTCCCGGAAGAAACCAGCTTCGTGCCGGCCTCACCCGCCAGCGCGGACAGCACGGGCCGCGCGGTGCCGGAGGCGGTGACATGGACCGCGGACACTCCCGCCGCGAGCGCGCGTCGGGCCGCCTCCAGCTTGTAGCGCATGCGCCCCTTGGCGAAGCCCATGGCGCCCTCCACGTCGTCACTGGCGCGGATGAGCGTCGCGGGGTTGGACGGGTCTTCCAACAGCCCCGCCACGTTGGAGAGCATCACCAGCGCGCGAGCCCCCATCACGGAAGCAATCGCGGCGGCCACCTGGTCCGCGTCCACGTTCACCAACGTCCCGTCCTCCGTCACCGCGGGAGGACACACCACGGGCGTCTGTCCCGCCGCCAGCAGCACGTTCAGCAGGCGCGAGTTCACCTCGATGATTTCTCCCGCCAGGTGGCTCCGGTCGATGCGAGTGCGCTCGCCGTCCTGGAGCTTCAGCGGCGGCCGTCGTCGGGCGACGAGCACCCGCCCGTCCGCGCCGCACATCCCGAGCGCCGAGACGCCCCGGGCCAGCAGCGCGAGCACCGCGCGCTTGTTGACGTCACCCACCCACGCCATCGTCAAGACGCGCAAGGTGGCCTCGTTCGTCAGGCGCACCACGTTGCCGGCGGCAGTCAACGCCTCGGTGCGCTCCATGCCCAGTGAGGTCAGCAAGGCGTCGCCGGCCTCCGAGCCGCCATTCACCACGATGACGCGCTCGCCCTGGCGTCGCAGTTCCGCCACGTCCGCGCAGACGTTGTCCAGGTCCACGCCCGCGGCGCCGCCAATCTTCACCACCAGCGGCGCGCGGCCGTCATCGACCTGGGGCGAGGAACTCATCCGATGACACTCGCTCCACCGTCCACCAACTGCACCGTGCCGGTGATGAACGACGCGCGCTCGCTGGCGAGGAACACCGCCGCCGCGGCGAACTCCTCCGGGAGTCCCACGCGCTTCAGGGGAATGTGCGCCGCCATGGCACGCAGACTGGCCTCCACGTCCGCGCCGCCCGAGCCCGCCGTGCGCTCCACCGGAGGCGTGCGGGTGTAGCCCGGGGCGAGCACGTTGACGGTGACGCCGCAGTCGGCCAACTCCTGCACCAGCGCGGACGCGAAGCCGACGATTCCCAGCCGCGCCGTGGCGGACAGGGCGAAGCGCGCGACGGGCCGCACCACCGTCTCCGAGGTGATGAGCAGCAGCCGCCCCCACCGCGCGGCCTTCATGTACGGCAGCGCCGCCAGTGCCAGGTTGATGGCCGGCAGCATCACCGTGTCGACGGCCTCCTGGTACGCGACGATGTCGAACTTCGTGGCGGGCCCCGGCGGCGGACCGGCGCTGTTCGTGACGACGATATGGGGACCGCCCAGCTTGCCGGCCACGTCCTCCACCCAGGCGCGCGTGGCGGCGTGCTCACGCAGGTCCACGCGCGTGGCCATCACCTTGCCGCCGCGAGCCAGCCCGCGCAGGTGCTGCTCCGCGCGAGCGAGCCGGTCCGCGTCGCGCGCGCCGATGGCGACGTGCGCGCCTTCCTTGACCAGCTCCTCCGCCACGGCGAGCCCCAAGCCACTGGAACCCCCGGCGATGAGCGCGACCTTATTGGCGAGTCCCAGTTCCAAGTGTCTCCCTCCCTGCGTCACCAGCGTTCACCACGGGCTCCGGCCCTGGAATCACCTGCGCGGGCGCCGGAGGCCCTCGGTAGCCATACCGCCCCGTCAGCGGCCACGAGAGCGCGGAGACCAGGGCCTTCACGCGGGGCGCCAGCTCCTTGCGCCACGCATCGTCACCGGGCCGCAGCAGCGTGGAGCCGCTCAAGAACCGGTCCGGGTTGCCGGTGACGGTGTGGTTGCGCCCGAGCACCACGGTGCGGCCCTTCACCGGATTGACGGCGCCGTCCTCGCGGATGAGCTTCAGGAGCGAGTCGATAGTCGCTGCCGGCGAGGCGATGAAGTCCTCGTACCGCAGGAACAGCGAGCGCTCCGGGTGGCGCCGCGTGACGAGCTCCGAGGCCACGTTGAAGCCGAACCAGTACGCGGTGCTGCGCGCGGCGGACATCGGCACGACGTACTGCTTCGTCTTCGTCCACGAGTGCGCGACGGCGCGAGGGTCCCTCACGAGGTGCAGGTAGTACGGGGAGATTCCGCTCACCTGGGGCAGCAGCGCCGCCTCGGAGGGGAACTTGCCGCTGTCGACGATGACGTGGCTGCCGGTGGCCTCGGCGATGGTGCGGTACGTGCTCGCGAGGAGCTGCGCGTGCTCGTACAGCTCGGACGAAGGCGTGCCCTGGCGCAGCACGCGCCACGTGTGCCGGGTGCGCACGGTGTCTTGCTGTCGCTTCACCACGCGCAGGGCATGGGCCTCGGGCGCCTCACCGGGGCGCGAGCCCTGCTCCAGCACCTTGGACCAGAGGGGACACTGGACCAGGTGCGTGCCGCAGCCGCACAGGGTGTTGGAGCCGTTCCCGTAGGCGTTCTTCCACAGGAAGCTCAGCTCGCCGGTGTGGAAGCAGCCCTCCACCTCGTTGAGCACGTTGCCGATGATGGTGCTGCCGCTGCGGCACCAGCCGGTGATGTAGAGGACCGTGAGGGCGCTCATGGGCGAGCCTTTCGCGTCAGAGGGGGTGGAGGCCCCGGAAGCCGAGGCCCTCCGTTTCGGGTCTGCCCAGCATGAGATTCAAGGCGTGAACGGCCGTGCCCGCCGCGCCCTTCACCAGGTTGTCCAGCGCGGCATTCACCACGATGCGCCCGCGCTCCGCGTCCACCTCCACCGCGAGGTCGCAGTGGTTGGTGCCCGCCAACGGCGCGGGCTCCGGGAAGGGGGACGCGCTCGCGTTGGCGCGCAGGACGTGGACGAACGGGTGCTCGCGGTACGTGGACGCGAGGGCGCGCAGCGGCTCGGACGCGTCCTCCAGCTTGCGCGCCGCGAAGGCATGCACCGTGGCGAGCACTCCGCGCACGCTGGGCACCGCCGTCGCGCTGAAGTGGACGACGGGCCGCACGCCGGCGAGGCGCTCGGTGACGCCCTCGATTTCACCCGTGTGCCGATGCCCCACGGCGCGGTAGCAGCGCAGCGCGGAGGCGCGCTCCGGATGATGTGAGGAACGGTCCGGCGTCGCGCCACCGCCGGAGGAGCCCGTCTTCGCGTCGACCACGACCTCGGGCTTCACCAGCCCCGCGCGCACCAGGGGCAGCAGCGCGAGCAGCGCCGCGTGGGCCATGCACCCAGGCACCGCGACGAAGCGGGCGTCCTTGAGCCGCGCGCCCGTCCACTCCGGCAGGCCGTAGACGAACTCGGGCATGTCCGCGGGGCGGGGCGCGCGGGGATACCAGCGCGCGTGCTCGGCGGGCTCCAGGCGGAAGTCCGCGCTCAGGTCGACGATGCGCCCGGCGAGCGCGCTCACCTGGGGCCAGCGGCGGATCAACTCGCCGGAGGGCATGCACGAGAAGAGCACGTCGCACGGCTCCAGCGCGTCATGCGGCGAGAAGCGCGGAGTGGCCAGTCCCCGCAGGTGCGGATGCGGGAAGTCGAGCCGCTTGCCCGCGTGCTGCTCGGACGTCGCCTGGACCACCTCCACAGCGGGGTGGGCGAGCAGCAGGCGCAGCACCTCGCCGCCCGCGTAGCCTCCCGCTCCAAGCACCGCGACGCGCGTCATCGCATGGTCTCCACCAGGTAGTCCGCCATCAGCTCCGGCAGGGGGATGCCGGTGAACTCGATGCTCCGGGCGAACTCCACGCAGTGGTTGATTTCGTTCACCAGGATTTCGCCCTGCCGCGTCTCCAGCAGGTCCACCGCGACCATCTCTCCGCCCACGGCCTTGGCCGCGCGCTCGGCGAGCTTCGCGTGGGACGCGGGGACCTCGTAGCGCTCCGGCACCGCGCCTCGGGCCGTGTTCGTCACCCAGTGCTCGGAGCGGCGGCGCATGCCTCCGACGGCGCCGCCGATGACGTACACGCGCAAGTCGTAGCCGGGTTTGTCGATGTACTGCTGGACGAGCGCGACGTGGTCCTGCGCGCCGCCCATCTCGAAGCGCATGGACATCATCCCCTCGGCCGCGTGCTTGTTGTCCACGCGCGCCACCATGCGGCCCCAGGAGCCCTGCACGGGCTTCGTCACACAGGGGTAGCCGCGCTGCTCCATCTCCGCGACACACGCGTCCTGCTCGAAGCCCAGGAAGGACCAGGGCATGGGCACGTCATGCTCCGCCAGCGCGAGCGTGGTGAGCGCCTTGTCTCCGCACGTGGCGATGGAGCGCGCGGTGTTGAACACGCGGGTGCCCTTCACCTCCAGGATGGAGGACAGGTAGCGCGCGCGGGTGAAGGACATGCTGCGCATCAACACCGGGCCGCCGTCCTTCCACGGCTCGCGATTCAACGGGAGCACCAGGTCCGTGTCCGAGTGGGTCTCCACAGAGCAGCCGCGTCCGCGAAGCGCGTCGACGAGCATCCGCTCCTCGGTGCGCATCCGCGTGTAGACGAGGTGGACCTCGTGGCGACGCATCATCCCCTCCTGGCCCCGGGCGCCATCGCCGCCAGACGGGGGCGGGGCAGGGCGTTGAGAATCGATTCGACCAGGGCGCCGGCTTCCAGCCCGTGTCGTTGCAGCAGGGACTCGTGCGTGCCCGCCGTGGAGTCGTAGCGGTCCTGGATGCCAGCGCGCACCACGCGGCGACCCACGCCATGGGTGGCCACGCTCTCGCACACCGCGCCGCCCAGGCCACCGAGGATGGAGTGCTCCTCCACCGTGACGAGCAGCCGGGTGCGCTCGGCCGTCTCCAGAATCGCCTCCTCGTCGAAGGGCTTGAGCGTGTGCAGGTTCACCACGCGCGCGGACACCCCCTGCGCCTCCAGCCGCGTCGCCGCGTCCAGCGCCACGCTCACGCCGACCTCGCCGTGGGCGATGATGCCCACGTCGCCGCCCTCGCGCAGGCACATGGCGCGACCCAAAGCGAAGGCGGGCCGGGCGACTTCCAACCGGGTGACGCGGTTGCGGCCGAGCCGCAGATACACCGGGCCCTCCATCTCCAGCAGGGCGCGCGTCGCCTGAATCGTCTCCAACCCGTCCGCCGGAGACACCACCGTCATGCCCGGCATCGCGCGAAGAATCGCCAGGTCCTCGATGGCGTGGTGCGTGGGCCCGAAGAACGCGCCGGACAGGCCGCCGTAGTCACAGACGAGCTTCACGTTGGCCCGCGCATAGGCGAGGCCCAGCCGCACCTGCTCGCACGCGCGCATCGCCCCGAAGGGCGCGAAGGTGTGGGCGAAGACGACGTGCCCGGTGGCCGCCATCCCGCACGCGATGTCGAGCATCGCCGCCTCGCAGATGCCCAGGTTGAAGAACCGCCCCGGGTGTCGCGCGGCGAATGGATCTCCTCCACCCGCCAGGTCCGCCTCCAGCAACACGATGCGCGGCTCCACGTCCGCCAGTCGCGCCAGGGCATGCCGGAACACCTGCCGGTTGGCCAGGCCCGGTTGCTCGCGCAGCCAGTCCTGCGGCGACGTCAGCAAGTCAGCGCCGCTGGACGTGGTGGAGGCCGTCATGGCGTCACCTCACCCAGTGAGGCGAGTGCGCGGCGGAGTTGGTCGGCGTTGAAGGTCGCGTAGTGCGGCCCCTTGCCGCGAAACATGGGCACGCCCGCGCCCTTCTGCGTCCGGGCGACAATCGCGCGAGGCTCCTCGGAAGGCTCCTCCAGCGCACGACCCAGGGCGTCCAGGTCATGCCCATCCACCTCGAAGGTCTTCAGTCCGAACGCGCGCAGCCGCTCCACCAGGGAGGCCTGGGAGAGGATGGCTTCCGTGGGGCCGTCGTTCTGTCCACCGTTGCGGTCGACGAGCACGGTGAGCCGCGACAAGCGGTGCTGCGCGGCGATTTGCAGCGCCTCCCAGTTGGAGCCTTCGCCCATCTCCCCGTCTCCGCACACGACGAACACACGGTTGGAACGCTGCCGCAGCCGGTACCCCATGGCCAGCCCTACTCCCAGTCCCACGCCGTGCCCCAGGCTCCCCGTGGGAAACTCAACGCCCGGCACCGCCGCGTTCACGTGTCCGGTGAAGGGACTTCCGTCAGCGTTGTATCGTTGCACCAGTTCTTCAGTGTCGAAGAAGCCGAACTCGGCGAGCGCGGCATAGAGGCCCGCGGCGGCGTGGCCCTTGGAGAGGATGAGCGAATCGCGCTCCTCCCAGCGGGGCTCCTCGGGACGGAACTTCATCACCCGCCCCAGCAGCACCACCAACAGCTCCACCATCGACAGCGAGCCACCGAGGTGGCAGCCGACCGACGTGGCGGCGAGCCGGAGGATGGTCCGGCGAATGCGTCTGGCGCGCTCCTCGAGAAGTACCTGGACCATGGATTTCTGCGCCTTTCATTCCAAAGTAGGAAACCACGAGCGCACCCGTCAATGTGAGTGATGCGCTCTTGGGGTGCAGACATGTGAGCTTTCGCCGTCTTGCTGGTTTTGCACGCGTATCGTTATGGTCTCCCGCCGTCGAGGACAGTCTCGCGGTACACGGAGGGTGCGGACATGGACGCACGGTTCGGAAGCGGCCCCTCGTTGGAGCAGGCGGCGCTGTACCGGAGCAAGGGTTGGTGGCGTGACGAGACGGTGCTCGACGACTTGCGTCGCGCCGTGCGGACGCACCCGGACAAGACGGCCATCGTCGCGGCGCGCTACTTCGCCAAGGACGTCACGAAGCTGAGCTACGCGGAGCTGGGACGCTACGTGGAGCGCTTCGCGGGCGCGCTCGTGTCGCTGGGCGTGCAGCGGGGCGAACTGGTGGCGGTGCAGTTGCCCAACTGGTGGCAGTTCACCGCGATGGCGCTGGCGTGCGCGCGCATCGGCGCCGTCGTCGCGCCCATCCCTCCGGACTACCGTCGCCGCGAGGTGGAGTTCATCCTCGGCAGGACGGAGTCGTCCGTCTACGTGGGACCCCTGAGCTGGAGCGGGCACTCGCACCGGGACATGTTGCGCGAGGCGTCGCACGCGCTGCCGTCGCTCAAGCACCGCGTCTTCATTGGCGCGGGCGAGCAGGCGTCCGAGGCGGGCGAGCTGGACTTCGACGCGTACTTCGTCGCGCGCCGCTGGGAGGACGAGACGCCGAAGGCGGAGCTGGACGCGCGCTCGGCGCGCCCGGACGACGTGTGCAACGTCCTCTATACGTCGGGCACGACGGGCGAACCCAAGGGCGTCATCCACTCGCACAACACCAACTTCGGCATCACCCGCGCGCTGGTCGACACCATGGCGCTGGGCGCCGATGACGTGGTGTGCCTGCCCTCGCTGCTCACCGCCTCCAGCGGATTTACTTACCTGTACTTGATGCCGGTGCTGCTGGGCGCGACGGCTGTCTACATGGACGTGGGGGACCCGGAGCTCACGCTGCGCTGCATCGACGAGCACCGCGTCACGTTCATGTATGGGATTCCCACGTATGTGATGAACGTCATCGCCGCGAAGAAGAAGCGGGGCGGAGACACCTCGTCGCTGCGTCGGCTGTCCACCGGCTCCATTCCCGTCCCGCCGCACCTCATCGCCGCGGTGCGCGAGAGCTTCGGGGTTCCGCTGCACACGCTGTGGGGGATGACGGAGAACGGCGCGGTGACGATTACGCGCCGCGAGGACCCGCCGGACTGGCCGTCCAACAGCGATGGCAGGCCCGTCGATTGGATGGAGGTGAAGATTGTTCCGGCCCTGGCGGAAGACGGCTCGCCCTATCCGGAGGGCACCGGACGGCTGCTCGTCCGAGGGGCCAGCCAGTGTCTGGGCTACTTCAAGCGCGAGGACATCTACCGCGCGTGTGTCGACGAGGAAGGCTGGTTCGACACGGGAGACCTGGCGCGGGACGACGGGCGCGGGGGCATCCGCATCGTCGGGCGGCTCAAGGACGTCATCTTCCGCTATGGCCAGAAGGTACCGGTGGTGGAGGTGGAGTCCGCGCTGTACTCGCATCCGAAGGTGCGAGAGGTGGCCGTCATCGGGCACTCGGACGACCGCATCGGCGGTGAGCGCGTCTGCGCCGTGGTGGTGCCGCGCGATGAGACTCCGACGCTGGACGAGCTGCGCGCCCACCTGAAGGGGCTGGGCATGTCGAATCAGTACTGGCCGGACCGGCTGGAGGTCGTCGAGGAGATGCCGAAGACGCCGTCCGGGAAGATTCGCAAGTACCTGCTGCGCGAGCGCTTGAAGGGGCCCACCGCGAAGGTGGGCTGAGCATGTCCCCCACCATGAGGAGCACACCGTGAGCACTGATTCGAGCACCACGCCGTTGGTGCGACAGCTCGCCGGGTACTGGCGCGAGCTCTTGGGGGCGGAGGTGGTGAAGCCGGAGGACCACTTCCTGGAGATTGGCGGCAACTCACTGATGGCGACGATGCTGGCCAACCGCATCGAAGAGGAGCTGGGCGTCCAGCTCTCCATGGTGGACCTGTTCAACACGCTGGAGCACGTCGCCGCCGCCTGCGAGGAGCAACTGCGCGAGCAGGGCCGCACCTTTCCCGCGGCCTGAGGTCCGTTGTCCAGGAGGCAAGCCTCCTTCCGCCGTCGTCCCCGGGTTGCCACGCGGGGACACACGCTTCACGCCTTCGCGAAGCGCCGGGTGTCGGACTCACCGACGCGGGCCTTCGTGTCTTCCGAGATTCGTCTTCTTGAGTTTGAGGTGTCGACATGTCCGCGAATGAGCCGAAGCCCGCGAGCCCTCGTGTTCGCAGGCCGCCGCCTGTGGTGCCCGTTCGTCGGGAGGGGCCTCCGCCGCTCTCCTTCGCCCAGCGGCGCATGTGGTTCCTCTCGCGGTTGGACCCATCGGGCTTCGCCTACAACGCGCCCTTCTTCGCGCGGCTCAAGGGACGTCTCGATGTATCAACGCTGGAGCGCGCGCTGACGGAGGTGGTGCGCCGGCACGAAGCGCTGCGGACGACCTTCGCGGAGGTCGAAGGCGAGCCGGTGCAGTGCATCGCCCCCGAGGCGCCGGTGTCGCTGGTGGTGGAGCGACTGGAGGGTCCGGAGCGCGAGCAGGAGGCGAGACGGCTCGCGGAGGAGGAGGCGCGGCGTCCGTTCGATCTGGGCACGGGACCGATGCTGCGCGCGCGGTTGTTGCGCCTGGGAGAAGAGGAGCACGTGCTGCTCCTGACGCTGCACCACATCTCGTGCGACGGCTGGTCGTTGTCGTTGCTGGAGCGGGACGTGGGCGAGCTGTACGGCGCCTTCCTCGAAGGCCGCGAGCCGAAGCTGCCCGCGCTGACGGTGCAGTACGCGGACCATGCGGTGTGGCAGCGCGAGTGGTTGAAGGGGGAGGTGCTGGAAGAGCAGCTCGCGTGGTGGAAGCAGCACCTGGAGGGAGCCTCGCCCGCGCTGGAGCTTCCGACGGATAGACCGAGGCCTCCGGTGCAGTCGGCCAAGGGCGCGGTGCTGGGAGTGCCGCTGCCCGCGGAGCTGATGAAGGCGCTGCGGGAGCGGTGCAAGCAGGAGGCGGTGACGCCGTTCATGCTGTTGCTGGCGAGCCTCCAGGCATTGCTGTCGCGGCACAGCGGGCAGGCGGACGTGGTGGTGGGCACGCCCATCGCGGGGCGCACGCGGCGCGAGGTGGAGGGGCTCATCGGGTTCTTCGCCAACACGCTCGCGCTGCGCGTGGACGTGGACGGCAACGAGTCCTTCAAGTCGTTGCTGGGGCGGGTGCGTCAGGCGTGCCTGGGGGCGTACCAGCACCAGGACGTGCCCTTCGAGCGACTGGTGGATGCGCTGCGGCCGGTGCGCGACTTGAGTCGCTCGCCGTTGTTCCAGGTGCTGCTCGTGCTCCAGAACGCGCCGCCGCTGGTGCGACTGTCGGGGCTGGAGTCGCGCGACTTGGACTTCGAGCCGGGCGTCGCGAAGTTCGACCTCACGCTCTTCGTGCGCGAGACGCCGGAGGGCTGGGTCGCGCTGTGGGAGTACAGCACTGCGCTGTTCGACGAGGCGACGGTGCGCAGGTTCGCCGGCCATTACGTGGCGCTGCTGAAGGGCGTGCTGGAGGACCCGGAGCGCAAGGTCGGTCAGGTGGACCTCCTTGATGAGGAGGAGCGGCGGAAGGTGTTGGTGAAGTGGCCGTGGCAGGAGGAGGTGCTGCACCCGTCCTGGTTGATGCATCGACGGGTGGAGGCGCAGGCGGCGCGCACGCCCTCGGCCGTGGCGGTGACGAATGGCGGGGGCTCCCTGACGTACGCGCAACTGGAGCAGCGGGCCAATCAGCTCGCGCACCACTTGATGGCGCTGGGGGTTCGCCCTGGGGGCGTGGTGGGGTTGTACCTGGAGCGAAGCAGCTTCGACCTGCCGGTGGCGGTGCTGGCGACGCTGAAGACAGGTGCGGCGTGCCTTCCGTTGGACCCGGGTTATCCGCCATCGCGACTGGCGCGGATGCTCGACGACGTGGGCGCGCCGGTGGTGCTGGTGCATGCCGCGCTGGAGCATGCGTTGCCCGAGGAGGGCACGGCGCGGAGGGTGCGGCTGGAAGAAGAGGCCGCGCGCATCGCAGAGCAGTCCACCGTGGCGCCCGGGTGGGTGTTGTCGCCGGAGCTCCCCTGCTACGTCCTCTTCACGTCGGGGAGCACGGGGCGGCCCAAGGGCGTGACGATGTCCCATCGTGCGTTCGGCACGTTGGTGAACTGGCAGTTGGCGAGCACATCGGTGCCTGGGGCGAGGACGCTCCAGTTCGCCTCGCTGAGCTTCGACGTGTCGTTCCAGGAGCTGTTCTGCACGCTGGGACAGGGCGGCACGCTCGTCCTCGTCTCGGCGGCGACGCGTCAGGACCCCGCGACGTTGATGGCGTATCTGCGGGAGCACCGCGTGGAGCGGCTCTTCGTGCCCTTCGTGGCGCTCCAAGCGCTCAGTGAGCGAGCGCGACATGAGACGGAGTTGCCGCCGCTGCGGGAGGTGGTGACGGCGGGAGAGCCGTTGCAGGTGACGCCCGCGGTGGTGTCGTTCTTCGAGCGGTTGCCGGGCTGCGTGCTGGAGAACCAGTACGGCCCCACGGAGACGCACGTGGTGACGGCGTGGAGGGCGAAGGGTCCGCCCTCGACGTGGCCGGCGCTGCCTCCGGTGGGCAGGCCCATCGTTCTCGCGACGGTATTGGTGCTGGATGCGTGGGGGGCCCCGTGCCCCATCGGTGTGACGGGAGAAGTGTGCGTGGGAGAGCGGAGCCTCGCGCACGGCTACTGGGGGCGGCCGGAGCTGACGGCGGAGCGCTTCGTTCCGAACGTCCTGGATGGAGACAGGGATGGGCGCCGCATGTACCGCACGGGAGACCGGGGGCGGTGGCTGGCGGACGGGAACCTGGAGCTGCAGGGGCGCGCGGATGAGCAGGTGAAGGTGCGCGGCTTCCGGGTGGAGTTGGGCGAGGTGGAGGTGGCGCTGAAGGAACTCCCCGGAGTGACGGACGCGGCAGTGGTGGTGCGGCGGACGGACGGGGGAGAGAAGCGACTGGTGGCGTACGTCGTGCGGCCCGAGTCCGGGGACGCGGAGGACCTGAAGCGCCGGCTGGCGAATCAGCTGCGCGAGTCCGGGGACGCGGAGGACCCGCAGCGCCAGCAGGCGAATCAGCTGCGCGAGTCCTGGGATGCGGAGGACTTGAAGCGTCGACTGGCGAAGCGGCTGCCCGAGTACATGGTGCCGGGTGTGCTGGTGCGGCTGGATGCGCTGCCGCTGACTCCCAGTGGCAAGGTGAATCGTCGCGCGTTGCCGGAGGTGGACTCGCGACGAGCGGAGGAAGGAACCCGCTACGAGGCGCCGCGTGACGCGCTGGAGCGGACGCTGGCGGAGGTCTGGCAAGAGGTGCTGGGTGTCTCTCTCGTGGGCGTGAAGGATGACTTCTTCGCGCTCGGTGGGCACTCGCTGCTGGCGACGCGCGTGGTGTCGCGACTGCGGGATGCCCTGGGCCACGACGTGCCCGTCCGACTGTTGTTCGAGGCGCCCACGGTGGAGGCGCTGGCCGAGCGACTGGGTACACTGGGAGGACACGCGCGGTTGCCGGTGCTGACGAGAGCCGAGCGACTCGTGGACCCGCCCCTGTCGTTCGCACAGCGGCGCCTGTGGTTCCTCGCGCAACTCGACGCGGGAGGGCATTCGTACAACCTGCCCTTCGTCGTCCGGCTCCACGGAGCCTTGAAGGTGGAGTCCCTGGAGCGAGCACTCGCGGAGGTGGTCCGCCGACACGAGGCGCTGCGCACGAGCTTCGTCGAAGTGGGAGGTGAGCCCGTTCAACGCGTCGCCGCTGATGCCGTTGTACCTCTGACGGTGGAGTCGGTGGAGGGCGCCGACGACGTGGAAGAGGCCGTGCGGAGCCGCGTGGTGCGGGAGGTCCAGGCACCGTTCGACGTGGCGCGGACGCCCCTGCTGCGCGCGACGCTGTTGCGAACACGCGGTGACGAACAGGTGCTGGTGGTGGTGCTGCACCACCTGGTCGCGGATGGCTGGTCGCTCGGCGTGCTCACTCGCGAGCTGGAGGCGCTGTATGGCGCGGCTGTGAAGGGCGAGACCGCGTCGCTGCCCGAGCTTCCGGTGCAGTACGCGGACTATTCGGTGTGGCAGCACGGCTGGCTGACGGGAGACGTGGAGGCGTCGCAGCTCTCCTGGTGGAAGGAGGCGCTGAAGGGCGCGCCGCCAGTGTTGGAGCTGCCCACGGACCGGCCGAGACCCGCGGTGCAGGGATACCGAGGGGCGAGCGTGCCGGTGCGGTTGTCCTCGGAGCTGAGTGAATCGCTGCGGCGATTGAGCCGCCGAGAGGGCGCCACGCTGTACATGACGCTGCTGGCGGGCTTCCAGGTGTTGCTGGCGCGCTACAGCGGACAGTGGGACGTGGTGGTGGGCTCACCCGTGTCGGGGCGGACGGCGAGGGAGACGGAGGGGCTGATGGGCTTCTTCGTGAACACGCTGGCCCTGCGAGCACAGCCGGATTCAGCATCCTCGTTCAAGGTGTTCCTACGTCAGACGAAGGAGACGGTGCTGGGCGCGCTCGCGCACCAGGATGTGCCCTTCGAGCGACTGGTGGAGCACCTCCGCCCGGAGCGAGACCTGAGTCGCTCGCCGTTGTTCCAGGTGCTCTTCACGTTGCAGGAGGCCGCGCCGCTGCTCACGCTGCCGGGTGTCACCGCGAGCCCCTGGGACTTCGCGAGCACCATCGCCAAGTTCGACCTGGAGCTGTTGCTGGTCGACGCACCTGGAGCGGGAGTCGAAGGGCAGCTCATCTACAACGCGGACCTCTTCGAGTCCTCCACCGTCCAGCGAATCTCGGAGTGCTTCCTGGAGCTGTTGCGCAACCTCTCCAGCCGACCGGAGGCGCGACTGTCGGCGCTTCCGCTCCTGCCGCCGGACGAGCGCCAACGCGTGTTGGAGGCCTGGAACCAGACGGCGGTGGAGTTCCCGCGCGAGGGCTGCGTCCATCACCTCTTCGAGGAGCAGGTGGCGTTGCGGCCGGACGCGGTGGCGGTGGAGTTCGGTGAGCAGCGGCTGAGCTATCGGGAGCTGGAGGCTCGGGCCAATCAACTGGCGTGGGCGCTGAAGGCGCGTGGCGTGGGCGTGGATGTGCTGGTGGCGGTGTGCCTGGAGCGCTCGGTGGAACTCATCGTGTCGCTGCTGGCCATCCTGAAGGCCGGTGGTGCGTATGTGCCCCTGGACTCCAGCTATCCGGCGCGGCGGTTGGAGCAGATGTTGGAGGACACGACGCCTCGGCTGCTCATCACCACGCGCGCCTTGCTGGAGCAGTTGCCCCAGGAGGGACGTCCCGAGCTGATGCTGTTGGAGGAGGAGCGGCTGGCGAACCTGCCGAGGACGGCGCCGCGCCTGCCGGTGTCGGGGCGCAATCTGGCGTACGTGGACTTCACGTCGGGAAGCACGGGGCGCCCCAAGGGCGTGGCCGTGGAGCACCGGGGCGTGCTGCGGTTGTTGTACGGAGCGCCCTACGCGCGACTGGGGCCGGAGGAGACGTTCCTGCTCATCGCGCCCATCTCCTTCGATGCGTCGACGCTGGAGGTGTGGGGACCGCTGTGCCTGGGTGGAAGATTGGTGGTCTTCCCACCGCGTTCGCCCAGTGAGCTGGACTTGCTGACGGACGTGCTCCATCGGCACTCCATCACGTTGTTGCACCTGACGGCGGGACTGTTCAGCCAGATGGTGGAGCTGGGGATGGACGGGCTGAAGGGGGTCCGCCAGCTCCTGACGGGTGGCGACGTGGTGTCCGCGCCGCACGTGAAGCGGGTGCTGGAGGAGCTGAAGATTCCGGTGACGGCCTGCTACGGGCCGACGGAGAGCACGCTCTTCACTTCGGTCCATCGGATGACGCGAGTGGAGGACGTGGGCGCGTCGGTGCCCATCGGTCGACCCATCGGCAACACGCAGGTCTACGTGCTGGATGCGGGGATGGAGCCCGTTCCGGTGGGCGTGGCGGGCGAGCTGTACATCGGTGGCGATGGCCTCGCCCGAGGGTATCTGCGCCAGCCGGATGTGACGGCGGACCGCTTCATCCCGAACCCGTTCAGCGCGGTACCGGGCGAGCGGCTCTATCGCACGGGAGACCTGGCGCGCTTCCGTCCGGATGGAGTGCTGGAGTTCCTGGGCCGTCGAGACAGCCAGGTGAAGGTGCGAGGCTACCGCATCGAGCTGGCCGAGGTGGAGGCCTCGCTCCTCGCGCATCCGGCGGTGAAGGACGGGTTGGTGGTGGTGCGGGATGGCGCGGGAGGCAAGCGCCTGGTCGCGTACTACGTCGAGCATTCACAACCGCTCGAGGCACCTCGGGTACGTGACTGGCTGAAGCAGAAGCTGCCCGAGTTCATGGTGCCCGCGGCCTTCGTGAAGCTGGCGGCACTCCCGTTGACGGCGAACGGGAAGGTGGACCGGAAGGCCCTGCCGTCGCCGGAGCAGGACGGGCCGAGCGCGGAGGCGGTGCAGGGGCCCAGGACGGTGATGGAGTCGCTGGTGGCGCGCATCTGGATGCCGCTGCTCGGCGTGGCGCGGGTGGGCGTGAAGGACGACTTCTTCGCGCTCGGTGGCCATTCGTTGTTGGCGACGCGCGTGGTGTCGCGGCTCCGAGCGGCGCTCGGTCGTGACGTGCCGGTGCGGTGGGTGTTCGAGGCGCCCACCGTGGAGGCACTGGCCGAGCGACTGGAAGCAGTGAAGGCAAGCGGGCAGGGAGTGAGCACCCCCGTTCCGACGCGAGTGTCGAGGCAAGCCGCGATGCCGCTGTCCTTCGCACAGCACCGCCTGTGGTTCCTCGGGAAGCTCGACGTGGGAGGGTATTCATACAACCTGCCCTTCGTCGTCCGGCTGCGAGGCGCGCTGAACCTGAAGGCGTTGGAGCATGCGCTCGCGGCCGTGGTGCGGAGACACGAGGCACTGCGCACGACGTTCGAGGAAGTGGAAGGCGAGCCGGTGCAGCGCATCGCCTCCGACGTGACGGTGCACCTGTCGGTGGTGGAGGCCTCGGATGATGCCGTGCGCGGTCAGGTGGAGACGCTGGCGAGGCAGTCCTTCGACCTGGGCCAGGGGCCGCTGCTGAGAGTGACGCTGCTGAAGCTGGGTGAGCAGGAGCACGTGTTGGTGCTGGTGCTGCACCACATCGTGGCGGACGGCTGGTCGATGGGAGTGCTCACGAAGGAGCTGGAGGCGCTCTACACCGCCCACGTGAAGGGCGCGCAAGCGACGTTGCCGGAGCTGCCGGTGCAGTACGCGGACTACGCGGTGTGGCAGCGGGAGTGGCTGAAGGGAGAGGTGCTGGAGGAGCAGTTGTCGTGGTGGAGGGCGAGGCTGGCGGGGGCTCCGGAAGTGCTGGAGGTACCGACGGACCGACCGAGGCCGGCGGTGCAGGGGTACCGAGGGGCGAGCGTGGCGGTGAAGCTGTCCGCGGAGTTGAGCGAGAAGCTGAAGCGCCTGAGCCGTGCGGAAGGCGTGACGCTGTACATGACGCTGCTGGCGGGCTTCCAGGTGTTGCTTGCGCGCTACAGCGGACAGTGGGACGTGGTGGTGGGCTCTCCGGTGTCGGGGCGGACGACGAAGGAGGTGGAAGGGCTCATCGGCTTCTTCGTGAACACGCTGGTGGTGAGGACGGAGGCGTCCAGCGAGCTGACGTTCCGCGAGATGTTGGAGCGGGTGAAGGAGTCGGTGCTGGGAGCCTTCGGGCATCAGGAAGTGCCCTTCGAGAAGCTGGTGGAGGCGTTGCAGTCGAGCCGCGACTTGAGTCGCGCGCCCCTGGTCCAGATTGCCTTTGGCCTGAACGGGCCCGCTCAGTTGCCGGCGCTGCCGGGGCTGTCCTCGTCGGAGGTGACGTACGAGCCGGGCATGGCGAAGTTCGACCTCGCGTTGTCGGTGCGAGAGGACGCGGAAGAACTGACGGGCTTCTGGGAACTCAACACGGACCTGTTCGACGCGGAGACCGTGGAGCGACTGGCGACGCACTACCAGCAGGTGCTGGAGGCGGCGGTGGAGAATCCGGAAGCCGTCCTGCGCGAGCTTCCGATGTCGGGGCATCAAGAGGTGCCGGTGAAGGTGCCGGTGGCTCGCCTTCAGTCCCGACGGTTGGACCGGTTGGCTCCTGAGTCCGTGCCAGAGGGGTACATCGCTCCTCGGACGGCCATCGAAGAGCTGGTGGCGGGAGTCTGGGCTCCACTGCTGGGTGTGAAGCACGTCGGGGCCGAAGACAACTTCTTCGAGCGGGGAGGGCACTCTCTGCTGGTGATGCAGGTGGCCTCGCGGCTGCGTGAGGTCCTGGGGCGAGAGGTGTCGGTGAGGATGCTCTTCGAGGCACCTACCGTCGCCACGCTGGCCAGGAGCCTGGAGACCGTCGTGGGAGGCGGTGCTGGACGAGGACGTCCGGAGCTGGTGCCCACGACTCGCACGGAGGCCTCGCCGCAGTCGTTCGCGCAACAGCGCTTGTGGTTCCTCGACAGGCTGGAGCCGAACAGCCCGCTCTACAACATCCCTCTCGCGATGCGATTGACGGGTGTGCTGGATGTCGCGGCCCTGGAGCACTCCTTCCACACGTTGGTCCGTCGCCACGAGTCCCTGAGGACGACCTTCGAGCAGGGAGGCCAAGGGGCGACGCAGCACATCCATCCCTTCGAGCCAGCGCCGCTTTCCCTGGTGGACCTGAGCAGCCTGCCCATCATTGAGCGAGAGCGGGAGGCACTGCGACTCGGCGTGGAGGAAGGGCAGCGTCCGTTCGACCTGGGCCAGGGGCCGCTGCTGAGAGTGACGCTGCTGAAGCTGGATGAGCAGGAGCACGTGTTGGTGCTGGTGCTGCACCACATCGTGGCGGACGGCTGGTCGATGGGCGTGCTCACGAAGGAGTTGGAGGCGCTCTACACCGCCCACGTGAAGGGCTCGCAAGCGACGTTGCCGGAGCTGCCGGTGCAGTACGCGGACTACGCGGTATGGCAGCGGGAGTGGCTGAAGGGAGAGGTGCTGGAGGAGCAGTTGTCGTGGTGGAGGGCGAGGCTGGCGGGGGCTCCGGAAGTGCTGGAGGTACCGACGGACCGACCCAGGCCCGCGGTGCAAGGGTACCGAGGGGCGAGCGTGGCGGTGAAGCTGTCCGCGGAGTTGAGCGAGAAGCTGAAGCGCTTGAGCCGTGCGGAAGGCGTGACGCTGTACATGACGCTGCTGGCGGGCTTCCAGGTGCTGCTGGCGCGCTACAGCGGGCAGTGGGACGTGGTGGTGGGCTCACCGGTGTCGGGGCGGACGACGAAGGAGGTGGAAGGGCTCATCGGTTTCTTCGTGAACACGCTGGTGGTGAGGACAGAGGCGTCCAGCGAGCTGACGTTCCGCGAGATGTTGAGGCGTGTCCGGGACGCGGTCCTGGGGGCGCTCACGCACCAGGAAGTGCCGTTCGAGAAGTTGGTGGATGCGTTGCAGTTGTCTCGCGACTTGAGCCGCTCGCCGTTGGTGCAGGTGTCCTTCGCGCTCCAGAGTGCGCCGTCGGGGGACCTGTCGCTGCCCGGGCTCACTCAGCGAGCGGTGGACCTGGGAACGCGGACCGCCAAGTTCGACCTTGCGTTGTCCGTGCGAGAGGACGCGGAGGGACTGTCGGGCTACTGGGAGCTGAACACGGACCTGTTCGACACGCAGACCGTGGAGCGGATGGCGACGCACTACCAGCGGTTGCTGGAAGCGGTCGTGGAAGTGCCGGAGGCGACGTTGCGCGCGCTCCCGTTGCCAGGACATCGCGAGGTCCCGGTGAAGGTCGCTGGTCCCCGCATCCAGTCACGCAGCGGCGAACGCGTGATTCCAGAGGAGGGGTTGGAGGGCTTCATCGCTCCCAGGACCACGATGGAAGAGCTGGTCGCGGAGACGTGGGCTCCGTTGCTGGGGCTGAAGCGCCTGGGCGCGGAGGACAACTTCTTCGAGAAGGGTGGGCACTCGCTGCTGGTGATGCAGGCCGCGTCCCGACTGCGAGCCGCGTTGGGGCACGAGGTACCGGTGCGGATGCTCTTCGAGGCGCCAACCGTGTCCGCGTTGGCCGCGAGGCTGTCCACGCTGGTGCGGGGCGGTCTCGGGGCTCGGAGTCCGGAGCTGCTCCCCGCATCGCGTGCGGATGCACCGCCCCTCTCCTTCGCGCAGCAGCGCTTGTGGTTCCTCGACAGGCTGGAGCCGAACAGCCCGCTCTACAACATCGCCTTGGCGATGACGCTGGAGGGAGTGCTCGACCTTGGCGCGCTGGAGAAGGCGTTCCATGAGTTGGTTCGCCGCCACGAGTCCCTGAGGACGACGGTTCGCCAAGGCGCGCAGGGCGCGGTTCAGCACATCAGTCCTTCTGTGTCCGTGCCGCTGTCCGGGGTGGACCTGAGCGGGCTGCCCGTGGAGGCACGAGCGCCAGAGGCCCTGCGACTCGGGATGCAGGAGGAGCAGCGCCCGTTCGATTTGGGCATGGGCCCGTTGCTGCGAGTGACGCTGCTGAAGCTGAGCGAGCAGGAGCACGTGTTGGTGCTGGTGCTGCACCACATCGTGGCGGACGGCTGGTCGATGGGCGTGCTCACGAAGGAGTTGGAGGCGCTCTACACCGCCCACGTGAAGGGCTCGCAAGCGGCGTTGCCGGAGCTGCCCGTGCAGTACGCGGACTACGCGGTGTGGCAGCGAGAGTGGTTGAAGGGAGACGTACTGGAGGAGCAGTTGTCGTGGTGGAGGGCGAAGCTGGACGGCGCCCCTGAAGCGCTGGAGCTGCCGACCGACCGCCCGAGACCCGCGGTGCAGGGGCATCGCGGCGCGAGCCTGGCGGTGCGGTTGTCCTTCGAGCTGAGCGCGAAGCTGAAGCGCCTGAGCCGTGCGGAGGATGTGACGCTGTACATGACGCTGCTGGCGGGCTTCCAGGTGTTGCTGGCCCGCTACAGCGGGCAGTGGGACGTGGTGGTGGGCTCACCCGTGTCGGGACGCACGACGAAGGAGGTGGAGGGGCTGATTGGCTTCTTCGTGAACACGCTGGTGGTGAGGACGGAGGCAGCGAAAGCGCTGACGTTCCGGGAGCTGCTGGCGCAGGTCCGGGAGTCCGTGCTGGGCGCCTTCGCGCACCAGGAAGTGCCGTTCGAGAAGCTGGTGGACGCGTTGCAGTTGTCTCGTGACTTGAGTCGCTCGCCGTTGGTGCAGGTGTCCTTCGCGCTCCAGAGTGCGCCGTCTGGAGAGTTGTCGCTGCCAGGACTCGCGCTGCGTCCGTTGGACCTGGGGACACAGGTGGCGAAGTTCGACCTCGCGTTGTCCGTGCGAGAGGACGCGGAGGGCATGGCGGGGTACTGGGTGTTCAACACGGACCTGTTCGACACGCAGACCGTGGAGCGCCTGGCCATCCACTACGAGCGGTTGCTGGAGGCCGCCGTGGCGATGCCCGAAGCGCGGCTGGATGCGCTCGAGATGCCTGGGCACATGGACGTTCCGGAGAGGGCTCCGTCAGCGCGCATCCGCGCCCAGCGCACGGAGCGGCGGGAGCTGGAGGAGAGCCTGGAGTCCTTCATCGCGCCCAGGACGGCGATGGAGGCGCGGGTGGCGGAGATCTGGGCTCCGTTGCTGGGCGTGAAGCGGGTTGGCGCGGAGGACAACTTCTTCGAGCGGGGTGGGCATTCGCTGCTGGTGATGCAGGTGGCCTCGCGGCTGCGGGAGACGCTGGGCCGCGACGTACCGGTGCGGATGCTCTTCGAGGCACCCACGGTGTCCGCGCTGGCCTCTCGATTGGATGAACTCGTGAAGGACGGGCTCAGGACAGGTCGTCCAGCGCTGGTCCGTACGGCACGGACGGAGGCACTGCCCCAGTCGTTCGCGCAGCAGCGCTTGTGGTTCCTCGACCGGTTGGAACCGGGTGGCTCGCTCTACAACATCGCGCTCGCGATGAAGCTGGAGGGCGTGCTCGAAGTGGGAGCCCTGGAGCGTGCCTTCAATGAACTGGTCCGTCGTCACGAGTCTTTGAGGACGACATTCCATCAGCATGAGCAGGGGTCCGTGCAGCGCATCCACGCCGCCGCCTCCCTGCCGTTGTCCGTGGTGGACTTGAGTGGCCTCGCCGCCGAGACCCGAGAGCAAGAGGCGCTCCGATGGGGGGGCGAAGAAGGACGGCGTCCGTTCGACCTGAGCACAGGCCCGCTGCTGCGAGTGACGGTGCTGAAGCTGGGCGAGCAGGAGCATGTGCTGGTGCTCGTGCTGCACCACATCGTGGCGGACGGCTGGTCGACGTGGGTGCTCACCCAGGAACTGGAGACGCTCTATGGCGCCTATGTGAAGGGAGAGGCCGCGACGCTGCCGGAGCTGCCGGTGCAGTACGTGGACTACGCGGTGTGGCAGCGGGAGTGGCTGAAGGGGGAGGTGCTGGAGGAGCAGTTGTCGTGGTGGAGGGCGAAGCTGGCGGGGGTCCCCGAAGCGCTGGAGGTGCCGACGGATCGACCGAGGCCGGCGGTGCAGGGGTACCAGGGCGCGAGCGTGGTGGTGAAGCTGTCGTCGGAGTTGAGCGAGAAGTTGAAGCAACTGAGCCTGCGGGAGGGCGTGACGCTGTACATGACGCTGCTGGCGGGCTTCCAGGTGCTGCTTGCGCGCTACAGCGGACAGTGGGACGTGGTGGTGGGCTCTCCGGTGTCGGGACGGACGACGAAGGAGGTGGAAGGGCTCATCGGCTTCTTCGTGAACACGCTGGTGGTGCGGACGGAGGCGTCGGCCGAGCTGACGTTCCGGGAGATGTTGGAGCGTGTGAAGGAGTCGGTGTTGGGGGCCTTCGGGCACCAGGAAGTGCCGTTCGAGAAGCTGGTGGAGGCCCTGAGCCTGAAGCGCGACATGAGTCGCGCGCCGTTGGTCCAGGTGGTGTTCCAGCTCTTGAACACGCCTTCGGGAGACCTGTCGTTGTCCGGCCTCACGCAACGCCCGTTGGACCTGGGGCTTCGCGCCGCCAAGGTCGACCTCGCGCTGGGCCTGCGAGAAATGGCGGAGGGCATCGAGGGAGTGCTCGAGTTCAGCAGCGACCTGTACGACGTCGCGACGATGGAGCGCTTCGGAGAACACCTGGAGCGTCTGCTGGAAGGCGCGGTGATCGAACCGGGCCGACGACTGCGAGACCTTCCGCTCCTGAGTGAGTCCTCGCGGCGGGAGCTGCTGGCCCGGGGCGGCAGCGAAGCGCCCTTCGATGGCGAGTGCCTGCATCGGATGTTCGAGGCCCAGGTCGCGAGAACGCCCGAGGCCATGGCTGTGGAGATGGAGGGGCGGACGCTGACCTACGCCCAGCTCGACCAGAGAGCCCACAAGTTGGCCACGGTGCTGCGCAAGTGGGGCGTGAGGCCCGACGTGGTGGTGGGCCTGTGCCTGGGGCCGAGCCTCGATTGGGTCGTGGCGATGCTCGCCATCCTCAAGGCGGGAGGCGCCTACCTGCCGATGGACCCGGAGCATCCACCGGAGCGCCTCTCGTACATGCTGGATGACGCGAAGGTCGCGCTGCTGGTGTCGCGCTCGGAAGAGGCGTCTCAACTCGCCTGGTCAGGGGCCACCGTCTTGCTGGATGAAATCGGTGAGCTCGATGACCTGGTGGGCGCCGAATCGCTGGCGTCCGAAGTCACGGCGCGAAACCTCGCGTATGTCATCTACACATCGGGGAGCACGGGGCGCCCGAAGGGGACGCTGCTGGAGCACCGGGGCGCGGCGAACCTGGTGGAGTCCTTCCCCTCGGTGCTTGGCGGTATTGGCCCGGGCGACAGGACGTTGATGTTCGCGACGGTGAGCTTCGATGCCTCCGTGGCGGAGGTCTTCCCCGCGTTGCTGCACGGGGCGACGCTGGTCCTGGCCCGGCGTGCGCAGATGGCGCCTGGAAGGCCGCTGGCGGAGTTGCTCGCGCGCGAGCGAATCTCCGTGGCGACACTGCCGCCGTCGGTCCTGGCGATGATGCCGGTGGTCGAGCTTCCCAGTCTTCGCGTCCTGCTCTCGGCGGGTGAGGCCTGCACCGCGGAGCTGGTGGCGCGGTGGAGCCCGGGGCGACGTTTCATCAATGGCTATGGCCCGACGGAAGGAACGGTGGCCGCGACCTGGGGCGAGTGCTTCCCAGGAGAGCGCCCCACGATTGGCAGTCCGTTGCGCAACGTGGTGGTGCGGGTGATGGATGCCGCGGGCAATCTGGCGCCCACGGGAGTCTGGGGCGAGCTGTACGTCGGTGGCGTGGGACTGGCGCGAGGTTACCTGGGTCGTCCAGACCTGACGGCCGAGCGCTTCGTCCCGGACCCGTATGGTGAAGGGGGACGGCTGTATCGAACGGGTGACCTGGTGCGGCTGCTCGAAGACGGAAGGTTCGAGTACCTGCGGCGTGCCGACGCCCAGGTGAAGGTGCGTGGCGTGCGCGTCGAGCCCGCGGAAGCGAGTGCGGCGCTCGCGGCTCATCCGGAGGTCCGGTCCGCCGTGGTCATGGGCCGGGAAGACACGCCGGGAGACACGCGGTTGGTGGCGTATGTGGTGCCGACGGAGGAGGCCGCCCCGTTGACGGCGGATGTGCTGCGCGCGTGGTTGAAGCGCTCGTTGCCGGAGCCCTGGGTTCCTTCGGTGTTCGTGATGCTGCGCGAGTTGCCGCTCACGCCGAATGGGAAGGTGGACTGGAAGGCGCTGCCCGTGCCCGAGGCGCACCGGCCAGAGCTGAGCGGTGGCTACGTCGCGCCGCGAGAGGGCCTGGAGCAGGTGCTCGCCCAGTTGGTGGCGGAGGTCCTGAAGCTGGACCGCGTGGGCGCGGACGACAACTTCTTCGACCTGGGCGGCAACTCGCTCCTCTTGCAGATGCTCCAGTTGAAGCTGGAGGAGAGACTGGAGCGCAAGGTGCCGTTGGTGTTGCTGCTCCAGTTCTCCACCGTGCGCACGCTCGCCGCTCAGTTGGGGCCCGCACCGGAGCCGGAGGCGCCTCGTCAGCCCGCGACCTCCGGAGACAGACGCGAGGGACTCCAGCGTCTGGCGCAGCAGCGGCGGCGGCGACCGGGCTCGGATTAACGGAGCAAGCGCGCCAACTTCGCTCCGAGCACCTCGACATGAGGTGCTTGCAGCATCGTGTGGTGGTCGCCAGGGACGACCTCCACGCGCGCCGCCGCGCCCAGGTCCAACCAGCCGAGCTCCGGGTGAGGTGGGAAGCCGGGAGGTGGCTGTCGGGCGCGGAAGTATTGGAGCTCGCCCCCGTCCCAGCGCGGCGGCACGTAGAGACTCAACGCTCGCGTGTTCGCGCGCAGCACGTCCAGTTGTCTGCGGGCCGCCTCAAGCTCCGAGAAGGCGGGCTCGATACCGTCCCGTGCGGCTTCCTCCTGGAGCAGGCGGAACTGCTCTTCGACGGACAGGTCTTTCGGCCACTCGGTGGATGGGGTGAACGTCTTCCCCGCGCGGAAGGTCAGCAGCGAGACCTGGTCCGCGAGCTCCGGGGAGACAAGCCCAGGTGGCGGCGTGTCCAGGAGCGCGCACAGGGGGACGCTGTCGCCTTCAGCCGACAGTCGGCGCGCCATCTCGTAGGCGATGGTGCCACCCAGGGACGCTCCCACGAGCAGGTAGGGGCCTCTGGGCCGCACGGCGCGAAGGGCGGCGAGGTAGTGCTCCGCCATCTGCTCCACGGTGGTGTGGCTCGTGGCCCCTGCTTCGAGTCCCACCGACTCGAAGCCGTACATGGGCCGCTCGGGAGCGAGGTGTCTGGCCAGCTCACGGTAGAAGAGCACCTGTCCACCGGCGGCGTGCACGAAGAAGACGGGCACACCGTGAGGTCCCTCCTGGAGCCGCACGAGACAACTGGGGGCCGTGGGCGCGGCGTCGCGAGCAACGTCTCCAATGCGCGCCGCGAGTCGCGCGACGGTGGGTGACTCCAGCACGGTCTTCAGGGGAAGCCGCGCGCCAAGGCGGTCCTGGATGCGAGCACTCAGGCGCAAGGCGAGGAGTGAGTCGCCGCCCAGCGCGAAGAAGTCATCGTGGATGCCGATGTTCTCCAGATGGAACGTGAGCTTGAAACACTCCAGCAACACCTGCTCCGTGGTATCGCGAGGCGGCGCGGCGCGAGAGCCCTCGTCGCGGTGAATTTCGGAACGCACGGCTTCGCGAGCTTCCACGGCACGAGTCGTCCCAGGCGTCGTGATGGGCTCAATCCAGTGTCGCTCCCGGTCGAAGCTGTAGCCAGGCAGTGGGACACGTCGGCGCCGCTCTCCCGCGCGGAAGCGCTCCCAGTCGATGGTGACACCCGCGAGCCAGGCTTCACCCAGTGACGCGAGGGGATGCGGTGGCCGCTCCACCGAGGCGGATGCCAGGGTCGACAGCACGGGCTGCGACGTGCGGGTCGGATGCCTCCGCGCGAGCGAGGACAGCCCCGTCCCCGGACCGACTTCAATGAAGGCTCGGTCTCCACTGGAGAGCAGCAGGTGCAGTCCGTCGGAGAAGCGGACCGTCTCGCGAAGATGGCGGCACCAGTACGAGGGGTCCGCCGCTTCGCGCTCACCGAGCCAGCGTCCGGTGAGGCTCGACACCACGGGCAGCTTCGGTGGACGCGGTGAGAAGCGGGAGACCACCCGCGCGAAGTCCGTCAGATGCGGTTCCAGCATGACGGAGTGCGCCGCGTGGCTCAGATGTAGCCGCCGCGTCTCCACTCCCTGGCCCGCGAGCGTGGCCTCCAGCGCATCGAGCGCCTCCAGCGGCCCCGAGATGACACAGTCGGAAGGCGTGTTGATGGCCGCCACGGACAGCCAGGAGTTCAGCAGGGACTCCACCTGGGCCAGCGGCGCGAGGACCGCCGTCATTCCGCCAGGGGGAAGCCGCTCCATGATTCTTCCGCGGGCGGTGACCAGCTCCAGTGCCTCTTCGAGCGTGAAGATTCCGGCCAGACAGGCCGCGACGTATTCGCCCAGCGAGTGGCCGAACAGGGCCTCGGGCTGGACACCTCGTGACAGCCAGAGCTGGGCCAGCGCCCAGTCACATGTGAACAGCGCCGCCTGGGTCCACAGCGGACGCGCCAGCTCGCGAGCCGCCGAGTCGTAGCGTTCCGGAGGCGCGAACATCACCTCGCGCAAGTCGCCACCGAGCGGAGCACGCAGCAGCGCGGCGCAGCGGTCCACGGCGTCGCGAAACGCGGGCTCGCCGAGCAGCTCCGCGCCCATGTTCACCCGCTGCGCGCCTCCTCCTGGAAAGAGGAAGACGGCGCTTCGTCGCTCCACTTCATCGAACGTGGTGCGAGGTCGAAGGGTCTCATCCCGATGACCCAGTCGCGCCGTCGTCTCCGAGCGCGTGCTCGCGGTGACGAAGCGTCGCCAGCCGAAGCGATTGCGACCGACCTGAAGGGTGTGCGCCACATCCGCGAGCGCGGCTTCGGTGTGGCTCAGGTGCTCCGCCAGCTCCGTGGTCATCCGCTCCAGCGCGGCCTCGGACCGGGCGGACAGCAGCACCAGTTGTTCTTCTCCGCGAGTCGGGTCGCTCGGCGGGGTGGGCGCCTCTTCGAGCACGACGTGCACGTTGGTGCCGCCCATGCCGAACGAGCTCACGCCCGCGCGCCGAGGGCCCGGACTGTTCCAGGGACGAGGCTCGGCCACGACGTAGAAGGGGCTGCCCTCCAGCTCCAGCAGCGGATTGGGCTGACGGAAATGGACGGTAGGCGGAAGCTGTCGGTGCTCCAGCGCCAGCACCGCCTTGATGAGTCCTGTCACTCCGGCCGCCGCGTCGAGATGGCCGAGGTTGCTCTTCACGGAACCCAGTCCGATGGTTCCCGGTGCCGCGCCTCGGAAGACCTGCTTGAGCGCCGTGACTTCGACGGGGTCTCCCAGTGGGGTGCCCGTGCCGTGGGCCTCGATGAAGGAGATGGTGTGAGGCTCGACTCCCGCCAGGGCCAGGGCATCGCTGATGGCGGCGACCTGTCCGGAGACAGAGGGCGCGGTGAAGCCCGCCTTGCTGTTGCCATCGTTGTTGGCGGCCGACCCGAGGATGACCGCGCGAATCGGGTCTCCATCCGCGAGCGCATCCTCCAGTCGCTTGAGGAGCACGACGCCGACACCGTTTCCCGGCACGGTGCCCGCTGCCTGGGAATCGAAGGCACGGCAGCGACCATCGGGAGAAGAGATTCCACCCTCTTGAGTGGGGTAGGCGACGAGCTGCGGCGAACGCACGGCCGCGCCTCCCGCGAGCGCCAGGTTGCACTCCCCCGCGAGCAGCGCCTGACATGCGAGATGCACGGCGGTCAGCGACGTGGAGCACGCCGTCTGCACCGTCATCGCCGGCCCGGTGAGGTTCAGCTTGTAGGCCACGCGCGTCGCCAGGAAGTCGCTGTGCGTCCCCAGGATGCTCTCCGTCCAGTCGCTGGAGCGCCGCTCCATGCTCGGAAGGACGTTGGTCAGGAGATAGGTGCTGAGCGAGGCACCGCCATAGACGCCCACGTGCAGAGGCCGGGCCCGCGCGGCCTGTCCCGCGGATTCGAGTGCGCCCCAGCAGCACTCCAGGAACAGGCGCTGCTGTGGGTCCAGCTGCTCCGCCTCGCGAGGTGAGTAGCCGAAGAAGCGCGCATCGAAGAGGTCGGCGCCCTCGATGACGCCCGCCGCCGCGACCCAGCCCTCGTCCGAGGGGAAGCCCGCTTTCGCGCGCTGCTCGGCGTCCAGCACCGTGACGGAGTCGACCCCCGAGATGAGGTTGGACCAGAAGCCCTGTGCGTCCGAAGCGCCCGGGAAACGCAGCGACAACCCGATGATGGCGATGGCCGTCGGGCCGGGCGGCTCATGAGACACGTTCTCACCCATCCCCGAACTAGAGCATGGCTGGCCGCGCGAGTTGAACGTGGAGCACCTCACAGGCTGATAAAACTGAATTAAGCTGAAATAGCAGTCGGGACGGAGGTGTCACGATGAGCGCGCCCGAGGTGAAGCGAGAGGTGGCGAAGGTGAGAAGCCTGCCCCCGTTGGTGCCCGTTCCAAGGGAGTCTCCTCCGCCGTTGTCCTTCGCCCAGCAGCGCCTGTGGTTCCTCGCGCAGGTGGACGCCGGGGGGTACTCCTACAACGTGCCGTTCTTCTCGCGGCTGAAAGGGCGGCTCGACGTGGCGGCGCTCGAGCGCGCGTTGTCGGCGCTGGTGCAACGACACGAAGTCCTGCGCACCACGTTCGGTGAAGAGGCCGGGCGACCGGTGCAGCGCATCGCGCCCGATGTCGCCGTGACGCTGAGCGTGGAGCCCGTGGCGGAAGAGGACCTCCTCCGGCTCGCGGAAGAGGAGGCGCGACGCACGTTCGACCTGAGCACCGGACCGATGCTTCGCGCGCGGTTGTTGCGAGTGCACGAAGACGACCACGTGTTGCTCCTGATGCTCCACCACATCTCGTGCGACGGCTGGTCCATGGGGGTGATGGAGCGCGAGCTGCGTGAGTTGTATGGCGCCTTCACCGAGGGCCGCTCGCCGACGTTGCCCGTCTTGCCCGTGCAGTGCGCGGACCATGCGGTGTGGCAACGCGCGTGGTTGAAGGGCGAGGTGCTGGAGTCGCAGCTCGCGTGGTGGAAGGCGTTGCTGGAGGGCGCCTCGCCCGCGCTGGAGCTGCCCGTGGACCGGCCGAGGCCGCCGGTGCAGACGTTTCGAGGCGCCAGTGTGGCGCTGCCCCTGTCGCCGTCGCTCTCGCAAGCGGTGAAGGCCCAGGCCCGCGCAGAGGGCGTGACGCCGTTCATGCTGTTGCTGGCGTGCTTCCAGGTGCTGCTGTCGCGCTACAGCGGTCAGCGGGACGTCGTCGTCGGGATGCCCATCTCCGGGCGGAACCGGCGCGAGCTGGAGAACCTCATCGGCTTCTTCGTCAACACGCTCGCGCCGCGTCTGGACGTGGATGGAGAGGAGTCGTTCCGGGCGATGCTCGGGCGGGTGCGTCGGCTGTGTCTGGGGGCCTACGCGAACCAGGACGTTCCGTTCGAGACGCTGGTGGAGGCGATGCGGCCGGCTCGGGACTTGAGTCGCTCGCCGCTGTTCCAGGTGATGTTCGTCGTCGAAGGTCCGCGCGCCCTGCCGTCGCTGCCGGGGCTCGCGGCGAGCCAGGTGGTCTTCGACTACGGCATGGCGAAGTTCGACCTGACGTTCTTCCTGCGCGAGACGGCGGAGGGCTGGGTCGGCATCTGGGAATACAACCAGGCGCTGTTCGACGAGGCGACCCTTTGGCGGATGGCGACTCACTACGTGACGCTGCTGGAGGGACTGCTCGCGGACCCCGGGCGCCGCGTCGGTGACGTGTCGTTGCTGGACGAGTCGGAGCGGCGCGCACTGCTGCGTGAGTGGAGTGGACGCCCGGATTCGAGCGCCGTGCCCGGCTTGATGCACGCGTGGGTTGAAGCGCGGGTGGCGCGCTCGCCCGACGCCGTGGCGGTGACGGACGGACAGTCGTCGCTGACGTACGCGAGCCTGGAGCGGCGCGCGAATCAGCTCGCGCATCATCTGCTGGCATTGGGTGTGCGGCCGGGGGGCACGGTGGGGTTGTGCCTGGAGCGAGCCTCCCTGGAGATGCCGGTGGCGGTGCTGGCGACGCTGAAGGCCGGCGCGGCCTTCCTGCCGTTGGACCCGAGCTATCCGTCGCAGCGCCTGGAGCAGATGTTGGAGGACACGGGCGCGCCCGTGGTGCTGGTGCACGGTGCGTTGGAGCGAGCGTTGCCCGAGCGCGCGGGGACGCGTCGGGTGCGCCTGGAAGAGGAGGCAGGGCGAATTGAGTCGAGGCCCGTGCATGCTCCGGCCGTTCCGCTCTCGCCGGAGACTCCCTGCTACTTCGTCTACACGTCGGGGAGCACGGGGCGGCCCAAGGGCATCCTCATGTCCCATCGCGCGGTGGGGAACATGCTGCGCTGGTTGCTCGCGCGCACGGTGGACCCTGGGGCGACGACGCTTCAGTTCGCCTCGCTGAACTTCGATGTGTCGTTCCAGGAGATGTTCGGGACGTGGTGTCTGGGCGGCACGGTGCTGCTGGTGGGCGAGCAGGAGCGAAGGGACCCCGTGGCCCTGCTGCATCGCATGGTGACGCATGGCGTGGGACGGCTGTACCTGCCCTTCGTGGCGCTCCAGGCGTTGTGCGAGGTGGCTCAACACGAGGCCGTGCTGCCGCCGCTGCGCGAAGTGGTGACGGCGGGTGAGCAGTTGCAGGTGACGCCCGCGCTGGTGTCCTTCTTCGAGCGCCTGCCGGGGTGCGTGCTGGAGAATCAGTACGGCCCTTCGGAGGCCCATGTCGTCACGGCCTGGAGGGCCCAGGGGCCTCCCGCGACATGGCCCGCGCTGCCTCCCGTGGGCGTGCCCATCTCGAACGTGAAGGTGTACGTGCTCGACGAACGGGGCGCTCCGAGTCCCGTGGGCGTGGTGGGAGAGGTGTACGTCGGAGGCGCGAGTCTCGCGCACGGGTACTGGGAGCGCGCGGAGCTGACCGCGGACCGGTTCATCCCGGATGCGCTGAGTGACGAGCCGGGGGCGAGGCTGTACCGCACGGGAGACAAGGCGCGGTGGCTGGGGGACGGAAATCTTGAGTTCCTGGGGCGGGTGGACGGGCAGGTGAAGGTGCGCGGCTTCCGCGTGGAGCTGGGGGAGGTGGAGGTCGCGCTGAAGGCGCTGCCAGGGGTGAAGGACGCGGTGGTGGTCGTGCGGCAGGAGGAGGGCGGGGAGAAGCGACTGGTAGGCTACGTGGTGCACGCGGAGCCGTGGGACGCGGAGGCGTTGAGGTCGCGTCTGGAGGAGAGGCTTCCGGAGTACCTGGTGCCGAGCGTGCTGGTGCGACTGGAGGCACTGCCTCTGGCACCCACGGGCAAGGTGGACCGCAAGGCGCTGCCCGCGCCGGGACGGCAGCAGCTCGCTTCACGCGGCGCGCACGAGGGGCCCCGCGACGAGCTGGAGCGGAAGCTGGTGCGCGTGTGGGAAGAGGTGCTAGGCGTGAGTCCCGTGGGCGTGACGGAGGACTTCTTCGCGCTGGGCGGCCATTCGCTGATGGCCATCCGGCTGCTCGCACGCATCCGAAGCGCGGTGGGCAGGGCGCTGCCGGTGGCGACGCTCTTCCAGCGCGCGACGGTGCAGCATGTCGCGTCCGTGCTTCGCCGGGAGTCCATGACGTCCGCGTGGAGTCCGCTGGTGCGATTGCAGGAGGGACAGGGACAGAGGCCCTTCTTCTGCGTGCATGCGGTGGGTGGCACGGTGCTGAGCTACGCGGAGCTGGCGAAGTCGGTGGGGCCCGAGCTGCCGTTCTTCGGGCTCCAGTCGCGCGGACTCGAGGGAGATGTGCCTCCGTGCGAGAGCATCCCGGAGATGGCGAGCCTCTATCTCTCCGCGATGAGGGAGGTGCAGCCGCGCGGGCCGTATCGGCTTGGAGGCTGGTCGATGGGGGCCAGCATCGCGTGGGAGATGGCGCACCAGCTCCAGCAGCAGGGCGAGCGGGTGGAGGTGCTCGCGCTCATCGACGGCTTCGTGCGTCCCTTCGATGGAGAGGGCGCGGCGCCTGGGCATGACGAGGCTCGGCGCTTCGGCGCGATGTTCTACACGGACCTGATGCGCGCGGCGGGGAACGCTGTCGAGCTGGCGGATGAAGAACTCGTGCAACAGGACCCCGAGGCGCTGATGCGCGCCCTGGCGACGACGAGCAGTGGAGTCCAATCACTCGAAGCCCTGCGCCGGGTCTTCGAGGTGAACCTCCTGGCGGCGTGGAGCTACGTGCCGGCTCCCTACTCGGGGCCTGTCGTCTCCATCGAGGCCACGGGCACCACGCGCGTGCACGGCTGGGAGCAGGTGGCGACGGGCGAGCTCACCGTCCACGCGATTGCCGGTGACCACTACTCCATCTTGCGCGGCCCCGACGTGGCGCGGCTGGCGTCACTGCTGCGTGAGCATCTCGGGCGGGCTCAGGAGGTCGCGCTCTTGGCACCTGCCAGCCGCACCTCTTGATGGGGCGGTGCCGTCGGAATCACGCGGTCGCCAGAGGCCCCCGCGCTGCTCAGTACCGCCGGACGCTCTGCTCGGGGCCGGAGCCTCGCATGCGCCAGACGGTGAGTCGCTGCGAGTTGGTGTGGCTGACCACCATGCCATCCTGCTGCATCTGCTCCAGCAGGCGGTTCATCTTCAGGCGGTCCAGGCCCACGGCCTTGGCCAGCACGTCACCAGGCAGACCGGTGATGTTGCGGCGCAGCTCGTTGACGATGGCCTTCTTGAACTCGTTCTTCTGCAGGCCGTCCAGGTCCTGCGTCTTCCACGCCTGGAGCACACCCGCGGCGATGAGCACCAGCGTCAGTATCGCCACCAGCGGGTAGATGATGTGGCTGTTCTGCTCCAGGACCTCGAAGTACTTCGGGGACATGGAGGAGACAGGACGGGTGTAGTCCGGCACGATCTGCGCGAGCAGGCCGGAGAGCTGCATGGACATTGCGGGAAAGGTCGCCACGGCTCCCCGACTCTAGGGGGAGCCGCGCCTGCCCTGCAACTCGCACGCCGCGTCAGACGACGCCCATGGCCTCGGAGGCACCCTCGGCGAACAGCGTCGTGTCCGCCTTGGCCAGCAACGTGGCGAGCCCCTCGCGCGATTGGGCGCTGATGGCCACCCCGCCCCGCGAGCGCAGCAGCGTCTCCACTTCGTCCGCCGGCATCAGGTCCGCCTTGTTCCACACCATCAACCGAGGCTTCTCCATCAGCCCCAGCGACGAGAGGATCTTCTCCACGGCCTCCACCTGCTCGTCCCGCGCCGGGTCCGCCGCGTCCACCACGTGCAGCAGCAGCGTCGCGTCGTACAGCTCCTCCAGCGTGGCGCGGAAGGCCGCCACCAGGTCCTTGGGCAAGTCCCGGATGAAGCCCACCGTGTCGGTGATGATGACCTCGCGCTCCTGTGGGAAGCGCAGCCGCCGGCTCGTCGGGTCCAACGTGGCGAACAGCTTGTTCTCCGCCAGCACCTGCGCGTTGGTGATTGCGTTGAGCAGCGTGGACTTGCCCGCGTTGGTGTAGCCGACAATGGAGATGACCGGCAGCTCGCGCCGGTTGCGCTGCGCACGCCGCACGCTGCGCTCCCGACCAATCGTGTCGATGCGCTTCTCCAGATGCGTGATTCGCTCGCGCACCCGGCGTCGGTCGATTTCGAGCTTCGTCTCGCCAGGGCCTCGTCCGCCGATTCCACCCGCGAGCCGGCTGAGCGAGTCGTCGCTCTGCACCAGCCGGGGCAGCCGGTACTTCAGCTGCGCCAGCTCCACCTGGAGCTTGCCCTCCGCGCTCTGCGCCCGCTGCGCGAAGATGTCGAGGATGAGCTGCGTGCGGTCCAGAATCTTGAGGCTGGTGGCCTCGCCGATGTGGCGCCCCTGTGACGGGGTGAGGTCCTTGTCGAAGATGAGCAGGTCCACCATCGACTGCATGGAGCGCAGGTTCAGGTCCTCCAGCTTGCCCCGGCCGATGAGGTAGCGAGGGTCCGCCTCGCGCTTCACCTGGAGCACGCTGTCCACCACCTCCACGCCCGCCGTGCGGGCCAGCTCCCGCAGCTCCGCGAGGCTCGCCTCCGCCCGGCCCCGGTTTCCGTCCAGGCACACCGCGACGAGGATGGCCTTCTCCCGGCCTCCCACCGCGCGCGCCGCCGCCTTGCGGCTGAACTCATCCTCCAGCGCGCTCAGCGTGTCCGTCAGGTCCGGCTGGTCGACGTGCACGGAGGGCAGGGTGGAGACGTGCCAGAACTCACCCGTGCCGTTCTCCGGCACCAGGTAGGCGTAGTGCAGCACACCCGGCAGACCCTCCTGGCCCACGCCCACGGCGGCCACGCAGTCCAGGCGCAGGAGCGCGAGGTCCGTCAGGTCGTCCTTGGTGAGCGGCTCGCTCTTGAGGTGGGTGTGCACCAGCCGCAGGCCACGCAGACGCACCTGGCCCGCGCGGGCACGGCCGATATCGGGCAGCTCGAGCTTGTGGGCGTTGCCCACCACCACGTGCTCGATTTCACCCTTGCGGTTGATGAGCACGCCCACCTGGCGGTTCGTCTCGTGGGACAGCTCGGTGAGGTGGCGGGCGAGCTCGGGCGACACGATTTCGTGCGGAGACACGCGCCGGCGGAAGGTGTTGCGCAGCCGGTGCTGCTCGTTCGCCTTGAGGCCCAGGGTGTTGCCGAAGATTTCCTTCAAACGCTTGCTCCTCTGACGAGGACCGGCCGTCCCCGTCCTTCCCGGCACTTTATACGTCGCCGCGTCCAGGTGGCTGACACCACCGTTCCGGGCCGGATTGCCGGAACCGTAGTGAACACACGGCCCTTGCGCGCTGTTTCCGTTTCCGTCCTAGGCTGCCGCGCGTGAGTCACTCGGGACGTAACGCCCTGCGCGCCGCGAAGCGCGTGGTCGTGAAAATCGGCACCAACGCCCTCACCCACGCCACTGGCCGCTTCAACCGCGAGCACTTCGTGGCGCTGGGGCAGGACCTGCTCTGGGCCGCCCAGGGCCGCGAGCTGGTGGTGGTGTCCAGCGGCGCCATCGCCTTGGGGATGGAGCGGCTGGGCCTGTCCGCCCGGCCCCGGGACATTCCAGGCAAGCAGGCGTGCGCCGCGGTGGGCCAGAGCCGGCTCATGCAGGCCTACGAGGACGTCTTCGGAGGGCAGGGCCAGGCGGTGGCGCAGGTGCTCCTCACCCACGAGGACATGCGCGACAGGCGGCGCTACCTCAACGTGAAGCACACGCTGGAGCGCCTGCTCGCCGCCAGCGTGGTGCCCGTCATCAACGAGAACGACACCGTCTCCGTGGACGAGCTGAAGTTCGGCGACAACGACACGCTCGCGGGCCTGGTGGCGGGCGTGGTGGAGGCGGATGCCCTCATCCTCCTCTCCGACGTGGATGGACTGCACACCGCCGACCCGCGACGAGACGCGGGCGCCAGCCTCCTGGAGACGGTGGAGGTGGTGACGCCGGAGCTGTTGGCCCTCGCGGGAGGCACCTCCAGCGGCGTGGGCACGGGCGGCATGGCGACCAAGGTTCGCGCCGTCGCCAGCGCCGCCGAGCAGGGCATCCGAGGCGTCATCACCTCCGGCTCCGTGGCCGGTCGCCTGCGCGCCGTGCTGGAGGGCGAGCCCGTGGGCACCCTCTTCGAGCCCACCGGTGCGCGCCGGGGCTCGCGCGCGGCGTGGATTGCCCATGCCCTGCGCCCGCTGGGCACACTCACCGTGGATGCCGGGGCGCGCGAGGCCATCGTCCAGGGCAAGCGCAGCCTGTTGCCCAGCGGCGTGCGCGGCGTGGACGGGGACTTCGACCGGGGTGACCCGGTGGATCTGGCGGACGAGTCCGGGGCGGTGTTCGCGCGCGGCCTCGCCTCGTATGACGCTCAGGAGCTGCGGCGCATCGCCGGACGGCGCACGTCCGACATCGAGTCGGTGCTGGGCTACCGCTACCTGGATGAGGCCGTGCACCGCGACGACCTCGCGGTGCTCTAGCGGGAGAAGGAAGGGGCGCGGGTCAGATGGAGCAGGCGGAGGCGCTGTTGCCGCCATCCGTGCTCAGCTGCATCAGCGCGCGGAACTCCGGAGAGTCCACCTTCATCAGGAGCAGCGACACTTCCAGCTCACCGGGCACGCGGCCGAGCTGCAGCTTGCGCTGCTGTCCGTGCAGGAGCGCCAGCTCCGAGTGGCCCTTGGCCTCCGGCAGGAGCAGGTCCAACTGGAGGAGGAACGACTCGCCCTCCGCGCGAGGCATCAGCACCAGCCGGTAGTCCGCGAGCGGGGCGCCAGGACGACGGCGCTCGGCGCGCAGCGTGCGGCCCGTCTCTCCCAGCAGCTTGGGCTGGGCGACCAGCCGGCCTTCGCGCCAGACCTCGACGGCGAAATAGAGCGGCTCGGCTCCAGCGGTCGAAGGCATCACCCCACAGGCCAGTCCCAACAGCAGTGCCAGCCCGGCAACCACGTTACGGAAGGTGCGGTTCATGGTGAGGTTCCCTTCTGAAGCTGGCGCAGGAATATCCCAAGTCGCGCCCATAGTGCGAGCCCTCCTTGGTCGGCTTTCGGGTTCCTACCTGATTGACAAATGTCGCACAGGTGAATACCTGCTTGTCTGTTCAGTCCAGGCCAGCTAACAGCCTGCCCCCTCGCGGGCCGGGCCACCGATTCGCACTGTCACGTACCCCTTCCTTGACCCCCCGGGGTCCGCCCGGCATCGTCGCCGATCTTCCCGAATGGACCGCACCGAACGCATCCTCGACCTCGTAGCTCTCTTGCTCGACGCCCGCGAGCCCATCTCCTGGGCCGAGCTGCGCGAGCATTTCCCCGCAGACTATGGAGGCTCGGACGACGCCGCCGAGCGCAAGTTCGAGCGCGACAAGGCGGAGCTGGTGGAGCTGGGCTTCCCCCTCACCTACGTCCAGGGCGATGACGAGCGCCGCGACGGCTACATCGTGGACCGTGAGGCCTACTACCTGCCGGAGGCGGACCTGACGAAGGAGGAGCTGGCCGTGCTCTACGCCGCCGGCTCCGCGGCGCTCACGTCCGGCGTCTTCCCTGGCAGGGATGACCTGGCGCACGCGCTGCGCAAGATTGGCTTCTTCGCTGGCGAGTCGCTGCCCACGCCCAGGGTCCGCATGGAGCTGGGGGCCACCCAGGCGGGACAGGAGAAGGAGGTGTCCGCCCGCCTGGAGCAGCTCTGGGACGCCTGCGCTTCGCGCAAGTGGGTGGACATGTCCTACGCCAGCCCCAAGCACCCGACCGCCACACAGCGCAAGGTGGACCCGTACGGGCTCGCGCTGCGTCGGGGCGTCTGGACGCTCGTGGGCCACTGCCACCTGCGCGGCGGCCTGCGCACGTTCCATGTCCACCGCGTGCGCGAGCTGAAGGTGAACACCGCGCGTCCGCGCACGCCGGACTTCCAGGTGCCGGAGGACTTCTCGCTCGACAACCACGTGGCGTACTTCCCGTGGCAGCACCGCTTCCACGAGCCGGTGGAGGTCGTGTTGCGGTTGTCCGGCGCGCTGGCGTCGCGCGCCTCGGGGCTGTTCCCGGGGGCGACGCTGGAGCCGGCGGGGGAGGGCGTCACGCTCGCGCGGCTGCGGGTGAGCTTCCTGGATGGGCTGACGCGCTTCTGCCTCTCGCTGGGGGCGGACTGTGTCGTGGAGGGGCCGGAGAGTGCCCGGTCGCGGCTGCGGGAGATGGCCGTGCGGGTCGCCAACCGTCACGCGGACGCGCTGGAAGACAAGGTGAGCGCATGAGCAACGTCCACGAGCGGCTCCGCCGCCTGCTGTTCCTCGTCCCGTACGTGTCCAAGCACCCCGGCGTCACGGTGGAGGCGCTCGCCCGGGCCCTCAACATCAGCCGCGAGGACCTGCTGGAGGAGCTGGACCTGCTCACGTGCGTGGGCCGGCCTCCCTTCAACCCGGACGACTACATCGACATCTACGTGGACAATGACCGTGTCTACGTGGACCTGGACCAGCGCCTCTTCGCCCCGCCCCGGCTGACGGCGGGAGAGGCCGCCGCGCTGGCCGCGTCAGCGGAGCTGTTGCGCCCCGCCTCCGGTGACGCGCTCCAGAGCGCCCTCCAGAAGCTGGAGCACGTGCTGCCGCCCCAGGTGCGCGAGCGCTACCGGGAGATGTACCGGAAGATTGACGCCTCCACCGAGGCTCCCCAGGCGCTCGGACCGCTCACCCGCGCCATTCTCGAAAGGCGAGAAGTCATGTTCGGCTACGCGAGCCCGGGCCGGGCCGCCGAGCCGCGCCGGGTGCGTCCGTATGAGCTGCTCAGCCACCGGGGACAGTGGTATCTCCAGGGCTTCTGCCACACCCGGCAGGACGCTCGCCTGTTTCGGCTGGACCGGATGGAAGACCTCACCGTGACCGAAACGCCATTTCTCCCCCCGCCCGACGCCAGGGCGGACGTTCCCAACCCGGCCCGGAGCACCTCCGAGGCGTCCGTGCGCGTGCGGTTCTCGCCCGTGGCGGCGCCTTACGTGAAGGAGCGCTTCGGCCAGGACGCCCGCCCGCTTGCCGATGGGGGCGTGGAAGTCCTCGTGGCCGGCGACAGCGAGCGCTGGCTGACGCAGTGGGTGCTGTCCTTTGGCGGCGAGGCGGAGGTGATGGAACCCGTCTCCGCGCGAGCGGCCGTTGCCCGAGCGGCGCGTGCCTCGATAGGATTGTAGGGCCCCCATGCCTTTCCAGCTGACGATCTCCGAGGGAAAAGACGCCGGCAAGGAGTTCGTCTTCGACCAGGACTCCGTGCTCATCGGTCGTACGTCCGAATGTGACGTCGTGCTGTACGACCCGGGCGTGTCCCGCAAACATTGCCGCCTGTTCCTCGATGGCGACGCCTACAGCGTCGAGGACCAGGGCAGCGCCAACGGCACCTTGCTCAACGGCACCGCGGTGCAGACGCAGGCCCTGGAGGACGGCGACAAGCTGACCCTGGGGCCGGTGACGTTCGTCTTCGCCTTGATGACGGATGAGTCCACCGGCGAGGAGGAGCTGCCCGCCGGGGCGGAGGAGGGCGCGAACAGCACGCGCATCGTCTCCGTGGACGCGCTGAAGCGTCAGCGCAACAAGGGCGTGGCCCTGGCCCCGGATGGCGCGGACGAGGAGTCCCTGGAGGAGATTCGCCAGGGCGCCACCCGCAACAACCTGAAAGCCCTGCGGCCCGCGGGGCAGAGCGGCGCACGCGCGGCGCTGGCCGCGTCGAACGAGCCCGCGGCCATCGAGCGGGCCCCTGTGTCGGCCCCCGCGCCCCGTCGTCCGCAGGGCAGCTCCGCGCCCGTGCGCGCGCGGCCGTCCTCCAGCGCCGGGGGTGGCGCGGGCAGCGGCCTGTCAGCCGCCGAGCGCGCCCGCATCCGCCGCGAGTCCCCGGGCCTGGTCGCGAGCGCGAAGCTGTTCTGGGCGGACGCCACCAACATGGTGCGCGGCGGTCTGGTGGGCGGCGGCGTCGCCGTGGTGCTGGGCCTCTTCGGCCTGCTGTACTGGCTGGTGCTCAGCGGCGAGGACAACGGGCCGGTGGGCGAGGAGCCCGCGGTGCTCACGCAGCAGCCCATCCGCGACTCGTTCGGCCTGGGGCCCGACGTGACGTGGGCCCGGGCGGACATGAAGATCTTCGAGTGGGAGTACACCGCCGCCACCAAGGCCGTGGTCATCCTCCACTACCAGGCGCAGGGCATCTCCAAGGACGAGGTGATGGTCAGCGTCAACGGCGTGGACGTGGGCAAGGTGCCCCCTGACACGCTGGCCAGCCAGGACCGCTCGCTGGAGCTGATGATTCCCTCGCAGCACCTGAAGAAGGGCGAGCCCAACCGCATCGTCTTCGACAACACCAAGAATCCGCCGGGCGAGGACCCCTGGCGCATCTGGAACGTGTGGGTGGAGCGCGCGCTCCTGCCGGACCTGTTGCCCGAGGAGCTGCTGCGCCAGGCCACCGAGTCCTACAAGCGCGGCCGGAAGAACAACGACACGCCGGACATCGGTGCCCGCAACCGCTACGAGGCGTGGAAGTCCTTCCGCGAGGCGTGGCTGATGCTGGAGGCCCACCCGGAGCCCAAGCCGGACCTCTACTACGAGGCGCAGGAGCGCATGAAGACGGCCCAGCAGGAGCTGGACAGGACGTGCGCCAAGCTGCTGCTGGAGGTGGAGGGCTACTACAACCAGGGCAACTACAAGTCCGCCTCCGCCACGCTGGACCACATCAAGCAGTACTTCCCGGAGTTCGACCAGCCGTGTGCCACCCGCGCCGAGAACAAGCGCGGAGAGTACGGGCTGTAGCAGCTTCCTGTTTTCGCTGGCCTGCACCGTCCTGTACCGGACGGTGCATCACCCCTTGGGGCCGTTCAGGCGGCCCGTCGGGTTGCCGGTCCGGGGCGGCGTCCTCACCGTAAGAGGACCATGCGCGACCTGGAGGCGATGAGCGAGAGGACGGGAGTGTCGGGAGAGGTTCCTCCCGAGCCCGGCTGTTCGCAGGGCCCCCTGCCGGAGCGAGCGCCCGTCTGGAGCCCCGGCGTCTCCGGCCTGCTCCTGGCGCGCTACTACCTGCCTCGCGGCCATGCGGTGACGCGCGGCAACGCGTGCGTGCTGCTGCGCGACGGCGTGGAGGCCTATCCGGCGATGCTGGAGGCCATCCGCCGGGCCCGGCGCTACATCCGCCTGGAGACGTACATGTTCATCACCGACGCCGTCGGTGAGCTGTTCGGCCAGGCGCTCGCGGAGGCCGCCGAGCGCGGCGTGCACGTGAAGGTGCTCTACGACGCGGTGGGCTCCTGGACGAGCCGCAAGGGCTACTTCGAGGAGCTGCGCCAGCGCGGCGTGGACATCCGCCCCTTCAAGCCCTTCAGCCTGTCGCGCGGCTGGCGGCACCTGCTGCGCCGGGACCACCGCAAGATTCTCGTCGTGGACGGCGAGGTGGCCTTCACCGGCGGGGTGAACATCTCCGCGCACTGGGCGCCGGAGAGGGAGCAGGGCGGCGGGTGGCGCGACGACGTGCTGCGAATCAAAGGCCCCGCGGTGCACGTCCTGGAGCGGCGCTTCCTGGCCACCTGGCGGATGATGTTCCAGGACCGCATCCACCGCTGGGCGTCCGGGCTGCAGCACCGCCTGCGCCGACGGCGGGGCGCCTCCTCCCCGCGAGGACCCACGGGCCTGGCGGTGCTGTCCAGCCGGCGGAGCATCCACCGCGCCTACCTGCACGCCATCCAGCGCTCCCGGCGCAGCGTGCTCATCGCCGCGGCGTACTTCGTGCCGGACCGGAAGCTCGTCACCGCCCTGCGCGACGCGGCCCGACGGGGCGTGGAGGTGAGCCTGCTCCTCAACGCCCGCAGCGACCACCCGCTGCTGGAGTTCGTCACCCGGGCCTTCTACGAGAAGCTCCTGGGGGCAGGGGTGCGCATCTTCGAGTGGCAGCGCGGGGTGCTCCACGCGAAGACGGCCGTCGTGGACGGAGCCTGGGGCACCATCGGCTCGTTCAACCTGGAGCGGCTGAGCCTGGCCTTCAACCACGAGGTCAACGCCGTGTTCGCCGACCCCCGGCTGGGCCAGCAGTTGGAGGACTCCTTCCGGACGGACTGCGGCGACTGCCGCGAGGTGACGCTGGCGGAATTCCGCCGCCGGCCCCTCTGGCGCAAGCTGCTGGAGCGCGCCCTGTACAGCCTGCGCAAGGTCATCTGAGGGACGGGGCTTGTCCCGGGCCTGTCTCGCCGTGACGGGACAGGGTGTCGGAGACGACATTCCCCAGCGGGACGCATGGTTCCGATGAGCGGGGCTGGACTCTTGCTGGGTCAACAGTCCATCGCAGGATGCGCGCGCAGGAACCCTTTGCAACGCGTCAAAGGCGAGCCTAGAAGTGCCCACATCCTGCGCACGGAAGGGCACCTCACATGACCGACAGTTTCGGCACGAAGTCCAAGCTTCAGGTGGGCTCGGCCACCTACGACTACTTCAGCCTGAGCAAGCTGGCCAAGGCACATCCCGCCGTGGATCGCCTGCCCTTCTCGTTGAAGGTGCTGCTGGAGAACCTGCTGCGCAACGAGGATGGCCGCGTCGTCAAGCGCGAGCACGTCGAGAAGATGCTGGCGTGGGACCCCAAGGCCACCCCGGACGTCGAAATCTCCTTCCACCCCGCGCGCGTGCTGCTCCAGGACTTCACCGGCGTGCCCGCCGTGGTGGACATGGCGGCGATGCGCGAGGCCCTGGCCACCATGGGTGGCGACCCCGCGAAAATCAACCCGCGCAACCCGGCCGACCTGGTCATCGACCACTCGGTGCAGATTGACTCCTTCGCCACGACGGCGGCCTTCAAGGAGAACGCGGAGCTGGAGTTCGAGCGCAACCGCGAGCGCTACGCCTTCCTGCGCTGGGGACAGAGCGCGTTCAAGGGCTTTGGCGTCGTCCCGCCGGACATCGGCATCTGCCACCAGGTCAACCTCGAGTTCCTGGCGCAGGTGACGTTCCGTCAGGGCACCACGGTGTACCCGGACACGCTGGTGGGCACCGACAGCCACACGACGATGATCAACGGCCTGGGCGTGGTGGGCTGGGGCGTGGGCGGCATCGAGGCGGAGGCCGCGCTGCTCGGCCAGCCGATTACGATGCTCATCCCCCAGGTGGTGGGCTTCAAGCTCAACGGCGCGCTGCCCGCGGGCGCCACCGCGACGGACCTGGTCCTCACCGTCACGCAGATGCTTCGCAAGAAGGGCGTGGTCGGCAAGTTCGTGGAGTTCTTCGGCCCGGGCCTCAAGGGCCTGTCCCTCCCGGACCGCGCCACCATCGCCAACATGGCGCCCGAGTACGGGGCCACCATCGGCTTCTTCCCCGTGGACGAGGAGAGCCTCAACTACCTGCGCTTCACCGGCCGCCCCGACGCCGTCGTGTCCCTCACGGAGGCGTACGCGAAGGAGCAGGGCCTGTGGCGCAAGGATGACGCGCCGGATCCGCTCTTCACCGACACGCTGGAGCTGGAGCTGTCCACCGTGGTGCCCAGCCTCGCGGGCCCCAAGCGTCCGCAGGACCGCGTCCCGCTGACGGACATGAAGTCCGGCTACGAGAAGTCGCTCGTGGAGATGCTCGCGGCCGGCAAGAGCAAGGGCGAGGACGACGAGGGCGGCGGCAAGGCCAAGGCCCCCGCGGCCGAAGTCGCTCCGGAGCGTCTGGCGCAGACTGTCACCGTGAAGCAGGGCCGGGAGAGCTACCAGCTGGGCCACGGCGCGGTGGTGATTGCGTCGATTACGTCCTGCACCAACACGTCCAACCCGGCGGTGCTGGTGGGCGCGGGCCTGCTGGCGAAGAAGGCCGTGGAGAAGGGCCTCAACCCCAAGCCCTGGGTGAAGACGAGCCTGGCCCCGGGCAGCCGCGTCGTCACCGAGTACCTGCGTGACTCCGGCCTGCTGCCCTACCTGGAGGCCGTCGGCTTCCACGTGGTGGGCTACGGCTGCACCACGTGCATCGGCAACTCCGGTCCGCTGACGGAGCCCGTCGCCAACGCCGTCGTCGAAGGCGACCTGGTCGTCGCCGCGGTGCTCTCCGGCAACCGCAACTTCGAGGGCCGCATCAACCCGCACGTGCGCATGAACTACCTGGCCAGCCCGCCGCTGGTGGTGGCCTACGCGCTGGCCGGCGAGGTGGGGCTGGACATGGACAAGGAGCCGCTCGGCCTGGACCCGAACGGCCGCCCGGTGTTCCTCAAGGACATCTGGCCCACCAACGAAGAAATCAAGACGGTCATCCGCGCGTCGGTGAAGCCCGAGCAGTTCCGCAGCCAGTACGCCAACGCCATGGACGGCGACGCGCTCTGGCAGCAGCTGCCCGTGGGCAAGGGCTCCACGTTCCAGTGGGATGAGAAGTCCACCTACGTGCGCAAGCCGCCCTTCTTCGAGAACCTCCCGAAGGAGCCCAAGGCGACGCAGGACATCAAGGGCGCGCGCGTGCTGGCGCTCCTGGGTGACTCCGTCACGACGGACCACATCTCGCCCGCGGGCAACATCGCCAAGACGAGCCCGGCCGCCAAGTACCTGATGGCGGAGGGCGTGGAGCCCAAGGACTTCAACTCCTACGGCGCGCGTCGCGGCAACCACGAGGTGATGGTGCGCGGCACCTTCGCCAACATCCGCCTGAAGAACCTGCTCGTCCCCGGCGTGGAGGGTGGCGTCACCGTGCACATCCCCACCCGCGAGCGGATGAGCATCTACGACGCCTCCATGAAGTACCAGGCGGACGGCACCGCGCTGGTGGTGCTGGCCGGCGCCGAGTACGGCACGGGCTCCAGCCGTGACTGGGCCGCCAAGGGCACGCAGCTGTTGGGCGTGAAGGCCGTCATCGCCAAGAGCTTCGAGCGCATCCACCGCTCCAACCTCGTCGGCATGGGCGTGCTGCCCCTGCAGTTCGAGGCGGGCCAGGACGCGCAGTCGCTGGGCCTCACCGGCCACGAGACGTTCGAAATCACGGGGATTGCCCAGGACCTGGCGCCGCAGAAGAAGCTCACCGTGAAGGCCACGGGCGAGGGCGGCACCAAGGAGTTCACCGCGGTGTGCCGCATCGACACGCCGAACGAGCTCGACTACTACCGGCACGGCGGCATCCTCCAGTACGTGCTGCGCCAGCTCGCGAAGGCGTAGTCCTCCCAAGAAGACAGAGACCGGCACCCGCTTTCCTCGGCGGGTGCGGGACTCGCACAGCGGCCCGGAGTGCCCGCGTGGCGCTCCGGGCCGTCGTGTCTCAGGGCTCCTTGAGTCGCGCCCAGGCGGCGCGGTAGCGGGCCAGCCGCTCCGCGTCCTTGGCCGTCACCGCAGTCAGCCGGCGGACGTCCATGTTGTCTTCCAGGTCCGCGAGCTTCACCCGGCGCGCCAGCGCGTCCGGCCGCAGCCGCTCGATGAAGGCTTCGTACGTCTCGTGCTCGCGCCGGGTGAGTCCCTCCAGCGCTCGCAGCACTGCTTCCGGGTAGCCGCTGTCCCGCAGCCGCTCCAGCGTCCAGGGCGTGTCCTCCACCACGTCGTGGAGGATTGCGACGGTGCGCTCCTCCTCCGTCTCCAGCCGCATCATCAACCGCAGGGGATGCAGGATGTACGGCTGGCCCGCCTTGTCCCGCTGGCCGCGGTGCGCCTCCACGGCGAGGGCAATCGCGTCTTCGAGCGTGGGCATTCCAGGCGTCCTTCGTGAGGGAGAAGCGCCGAGCATCCCACGCCTTGAAGGCGGATGGCGCGCTGCCCTTGGGGCGGGGACTTCGGAGGCGATGCCCTGGCCGCGCGGCAAGGCGCCCGTCATCGCCCGCGCGCGCCTGGCCTTGGGGCTCCGCTCCCGCTTCAGTTGTGGTTGCCGGAGCCGGTGCCCGTGGTGCCCTGGGAGGTGTTGGGGCCGCCACCACCGTTGTAGCTGAGCAGTCCCTCCAGCGCGAGGGTGCTGGGGTTCTGCGTCCCGTCGCTGCGGCGAGCGCGCAGCGTGGAGGAGATGCACACCGCGCCGACGACGGCCACCTGGTCATTGTCACGGCGCCAGTTGGGGGCGACGGGGTCGAACTCGTCCTCGTTGTCGCGGATGTACAGGTACACGTCCGGCTTGCCGTCGCCGTCCACGTCGGCGAAGAGCGCCGGATTCGTGGTCAGCAGCGTGGAGGAGAACGGGTCCGCGGGCGTCGGGTTGAAGCTGGAGCGCACCGGATTGTAGGTGGCCGGCGCGGCCAGGTAGGTGTTCCAGTGGGCGTAGTTGCGCCCGTAGAAGCTGCGTGCGAGCTGCAGGCCGCTCTCCGCGCAGCTCTGGCGCTGGCCGGCGCGGCTGCTGGCGACGGCGCGCACGCGCTCTCCGCCCGCGTACACCATGAGGCTGGCCACCAGGCCCAGCAGCACGGTGACGAGCATGACGACGACAATCAGCGTGGCGCCACGGGCGGCGCGGGGAAGGGACTTGCGCGGCTTGGAGTGCATGGCGCTCACAGGTTGGCCGCCGCCAGGTTGGGCAGCTCCAGACGGCGGGTGTAGAGGCTGCGGTAGAAGCCATCCGCGGCGACGGCGGCCGGCGGCACGTTGTTCTCCGTGCTGATGCGCTTGTCGTCCGCCAGCACCGCGGTGCTCTGCGTGTTGCGGCGCGGGTTGCGGCCGGTGGCCACCACGCTGATGCGCACCGTGCGCAGGCCGGGTTGGAAGGCGGCGGCCAGCCCGTGCCGCCACGTGTACCGGGCCGGGTCCTCCTGGCCCGTGGTGTCGAAGCCGAAGGCCACCTGCAGGTCCTCCACGTTCTCCTGCACGACGACGGGCTGCTCCGTCGCGGACTCCGAGAAGGGCCGGCCCAGCGCGTCCGCCAGCAGCCTGCCCTCCGTGCGCAGGAGCGACGGCCGGCCCGACGTGGGGTGGGGGCCGATGAAGAAGTGCAGCAGCCGCACCGGATAGACGAGGTCCCCGCTCTGGTAGCCGCCCCGCTCCGGCGCGTTGGAGAAGCCCGAGGTCCCCGCCTCGTCGTAGTTCACTTGGCCCGGCACGCCCGGGCTCTGGGGGGTGATGACGATGTTGGAGAGGAGCGCGGCGGTCGTCATGTTGCTGACCAGGTGGAGCGAGTCCTTCTTGAGGCTCTGTGTGCAGTTCACATGGAGCACGCCCGTCCCGGGGCGCACCACGGAGGCCGCGGCGCCAGGGGTGACGCAGGGCTCGCCCAGGTAGTCGCGGTCCGGCACCACCAGCCACAGGTCATCGCTGCCGTCGGCGGTGGGCGTGCTGGAGTTGGTGCCCGCGCCAGTGGTGCCATCGCGGCCGAAGATGGCGCCGACGCGCACGGGGACTCCGCCCTGGCGCACCCAGATGCCACCAGGAGCGCCGGCGCCCGCCTGGCGCGCCATGCTCATCAGGGCCTCGCCCGCGAGCCGGGAGGCGTCATGGCTGTCGGCGGTGTGCTCCGTGTTGTGGATGACGCGGCTGCCCGCCACCATCAGCGACGCGGCGGCCGCGATGATGATGGCCGTGAGGGCCAGGGCGACCATCGTCTCCAGCAGCGTCATCCCTCGCAGGGCTCTCATTGGACGAACACCTCGTTGTGGAACTGGGCGCGGTCCGCGGTGTCGCCCTTGCGCACGACGCGGGTCCACACCGTCACCGGCCGCGAGCCCGCGGGCAGGAGCGCGGTGGCCGACGCGGGCACCTCGAGCGGCAGGCCCGTCGTGACCAGCAACTCCCTGCAGTACGTCCCCTCCGGCAGCGTGGCGTCGTTGCACGCCGTGCCGGTGGGGATGCCCGCGAGCGGCTCCACCTGGCCGGTGGCGGACAGCTTGAAGTACGCCCCGGAGCTGGGGTCACCCGGCACGGGCACGGTCGGGTCCGCCCGCCAGGGCGCCGCGCCAGGAGCCAGCGTCGTGGGGGGCTGCGTGGGGCGCGGCACCGCCTGCGCGAGCAGCGGGCCCTTGGCGGCCAGCCACAGCCGCTGCGTGCTCGCCTCGAGCAGCAGTCGCTTCACCTGGAGCAACTGGCCGTCGTGCACGTCGCGCGAGGCGAACACCATGCCGCCCACCGCGCCGGTGGCGGCGAGCGCCAGCACCACCATGGCGATGAGCACTTCGATGAGACTGGAGCCCCGGCGGGTGAGACTGGAGCCCCGGCGGAGGGCGCGAGCGGACGAGCTCATTCGAAGAACCTCTGGCTCCAGTTGAGCAGCCGGAAGATGAAGCCCCCCTGACCGTTGACGCGCAGGGTCTCGTCCGGACTGGAGGGGCCCGTGGTGGTGGGGTTGTCGATGCGCGTGTTGGTGATGCGGCTGACCTCCAGCCCCACCACGAAGTCCTGCGACGCGGTGCCGTTGTCGCGGTGGTACACCGTCACGCCGCCGAAGTTGGCCAGGTTCAGTCCGGGCAGCACCGTGGCCGCGGCGCCGGCCGAGGTGGCGGTGTTGCCCAGGTCCAGCTTCCAGGTGTTGCCCTTCGTCGTCCCGTCGACCGACATCAAGTCCCCCAGCTTCCCTTTGGCGGTGCTGAAGTACGCGGTGCGCCCGGCCACGGTGATGTTGCCGTAGATGTGCTGGGGGGCATCGAAGGACAGCGGGAAGGGCGTGGGCTCCTGGAGCACGCCCTGGTCTTTCGCCAGCGAGTGCGCTCCCGACGCCGTAATCGCCGAGCCATTCAGCTTGAAGCCATCCTCACCCATGGGCAGCCGACGCTTGCGGTCCAGCAGCGCCAGATGCACCTGGCCCGCGGCGGTGGGCTGCACCCAGTCCGCGCCGCCCGTGCCCACCATGGCGACCAGCTCTCCCTCGTAGCCCTTGAGGGCGGTGCCGGTGGTGATGGTCTGCGGCAGCCGCGCCAGCGCCACGTTGGTGGTGATGGGCCGGCGCTGGGTGTCGGTGGATTCGGTGTCCAGCGCGGAGTACTTGCAGGGCGACGTCTCCGAGCACGAGGGGCCCAGGCGCAGCACGTTGGAGTTCTGTCCGGTGGCGCCGTCCAGCTCCCACAGCCGGCCCTCCATGTCGCCCACGTACAGCCGCGAGGCGCCGCCCGTGTCCGTCAGCACGGTGGGCGCGGTGGGCGCGGTGTTGTCCACCCAGCTCTGGGTGAACTCCTGCTCCCACTGCCACAGCTTCTGGCCGGTGGCGGCGTCGATGGCGAAGACCTCCATGCCGAACGTGGGAGCGCCATACGCGCCCGAGCTGCTGGAGGCGACGAAGACGGCATAGGTGGGCTCCAGGCCCTGGCGCACCACGCCCACGGACAGGCCGCGCGTGCCGCCCAGGCCTCCGTAGTTGTAGAGGCCGGAGGCCTCGCGGCCCGGGTCCTCCTGCGGCGCCATGAGGAAGCGCGCGTCCTTCTCCTTCCACTTCACCGCCCACTGCGTGCCGCCCGTGTCGCGGTCCGCCAGCTCCACCGGCGCGTGCGGAGGGAAGGCGCCCGTCTGCGCGTGGCTGCCCGCCAGGTGCCACAGCAGCACCGGGCGCAGGGGGTTGGTGATGTCCAGGGCGAACAAGTCCCGGCCCGGGTTGCCCACGTTGGCCACCAGCACGGTGTGCCACTCGCGCTTGCCGCTGCCCACGAAGTCCGCGAAGACGTCCATCACCACCGGCGCGCTGTTGACGCGCGCGTTGTTGCTGCGCAGCCACGGCAGCTGCGTGGCCGGCAGGAAGCTCCACAGCTCCGTGCCGCGCGGGGGCGTGGTGCCGCCGCTGAAGCTCGCGCTCCAGTTCTTCTGGAAGGCGGAGTCCGCGGGGCTGACATTGGGGAAGGACAGCGTCTCCGCGGGGCCCGCGTAGCGCGCGCCGCCGGACACGTAGAAGGCGTGGAGCTGTCCGTCCAGGCCCGCCGCGTAGGCGACGGTGGGGCGGGGCGCGCCCCGGTCCGGGATGTACGCGCTGGCCTTCACCACCGCGGGCGCGGAGTGGACGAAGCCGCCCAGGTGCGCGCGGTTGTCCGCCTCGTCGTTGTTGCACTGGCTGTCGCTCGGCTCCAGGACGGGCGTGCCCGAGCCGTCATTGCCGGTGCTGGTGGCGAAGCAGAAGCCGCGCACGCGCTGGAGCATCTGCGCCACCGCGTTGAAGTCCGCGGCGAGCTTCGCCTTGTTGACCGCCTCCATGCTCTGACCGAAGTCGGTGCCCGCGAGCTGCGTGGTGTACTGCACCGCCTGCTGCAAGTCGCACACGCCATCCCCCGTGGGAGAGACGACGAAGTCGAAGCGCGACGTGCCGTCGGGGTTCTTGGCCTCGCCCAGCTTCAGCACGTCCACGCAGTTCGAGTTGGGCGAGCCGCCGTAGTTGGCGTTGATGGCGGTGCCGGCCACGCTCTGCGGCTTCCAGCCCACCTGGAGCACGCCGCGAGGCGCGCGCAGGCCGGCGCCCAGCGAGGGGTTCTCCTTCACCTGTCCACCGAAGTAGGTGAAGAGGTTGCGCTCGCGGGGCAGGGGCAGCGCGGCGTCCGCGTCCCACAGCGTGGCCGCGTCCAGGTCGCTCTCGCCCTGGTTGAGCGCGTCGCCGCCGATGAGCGAGTGGGCGCGCAGGTGGCCCGGGAAATAGGGGAACACCCACTGCGAGCCCTGGGCGTGCACGTACGTGTCCACGCCGGGCGGGTAGCCCGACACCGCGTCGTAGGTGGCCGCGAGCACCAGTGCGCGCGTGCCGTTGGAGTCGCTGCCGTTGGTGTCGTCGAAGGCGACGGGCGCGGAGAGGGCGCGCTCGCTGCTCAGCGGCTCGGAGCCCAGGTTGAGCAGCGTGTTGAGGACGATTCGAGTGCCGGGGACGCTCGACTTGAAGTCATGGCCCGCCAGGTAGACGATGGTCGCCTTCTTCGGGTCATTGTCCTTCTGGTTGAAGCTGAAGAAGTCGTGCCCGCGCTGGTTGTCCTCCGCCACGTGGGTGGGGTTGTCATAGACGTGCTCGTCCTTGTGGCCGTACCAGCTCACCGCGAGCCGGCGCACCCCGTCCTTGTAGTTGACGCGGTAGTTCTCCGTGTGGCCCGCGACGTTGTTGAAGCGGAAGTCGCCCATCTGGGAGAACGGGTCTCCGGCGTTGGGGTAGAGGATGCACGCCCCCCGGCTGCCCTGCGGCTGGGCCATGTAGTCGGGGTCCGTGCAGTTGCGCCCGTCCCAATTGTTGCCGTCCTTGAGCTTGTTGTACTGGAAGCCGCTCGCCCCCTGGAATCGGGAGCTGAGCACCGGCGTGCCGTCCGGACGCCTCGTCGTCTCGTAGGACCAGATGCTCGCGCACTCGGCGAACAGGCCGTTGCCGCGCTGGTTGGTGAAGTGCGCGATGTTGTTGAGCGCGTTCTCCCGCTGCGTCGTCGCGCCGTCGCCGTTGGCTCGGTACTCCGAGCGGGGGATGTTTCCGATCTCCCAGTGGGGCGCCCAGAACACCTTGTAGCGGGGCTTGTTGGTGACGGGGTCCACCGCGTTGAGCAGGCCGTTCTTGAAGGCGCTGGTGGAGACCAGGTCCGCGTTGGCGTGGAGCGCGTCGTAGATGAGGCCGGGCTTCTTGTCGTTGAGCGCGCAGCCAGAGGTCGTCCCCTCGGGGCAGCCGCCGGCCCCCGGGAAGTCCAGGCCCGCGTTGCGCAGGTAGTCGTCCAGCATGCCGCCCTTCACCAGGGGGGCACCGTCGCTGTTCGTGCCGTCGGACAGGTCCAGCAGCGCGATTTTCGGCGGGACGCGGTTGATGCGGCGGGCCACCGGCGCGGTGAACTCGATGGTGGACTGGTGCATGCGCACGTAGTGGCAGCCGCTGTTGTTCTTGAAGACGGCGCAGTCGTTCGTCTTCGGGCACGTGGTGCGGAACTTCTCCGGGGACAGGTCGCCGGAGCCCGAGCGGATGAAGTCGATGGCGCGCCGGGCGTCCGCCGCGTCGATGATGAACGCGCCGCCCATGTACCGCACGGTGCTGAAGCGCGGGCCGGTGACGCTGTTGTTCAGCGTCGTGGCGGTGAAGTACGGGCGCGCTTCGTTGGCCGTGGTGGTGAAGTTGTCGATGTCCCCGTTGGGATACATGCCGCTGGTGGGGAGGGCCATGCCGTAGTTCACCGGCACCACCGGCTGCTCCGTGTTGTTGGTGATGGTGAAGTCGCAGCCGTCGTTCCACTTCGCGTCGCCGACGGGCGCCGGCGGCGTGTGGCGGTTGGTGGGCACGCACCGGTTGGGCGAGGCCTTCAGGTCATTGATGGCCAGGTACACCGTTATCGGCTGGCTGGCGTTGGGGCCGCCGGGCTGGTTCGACTGGAGGATGCGCCACACCAGGCCGTACGCGGACAGCGAGCCGCAGCCGCGCTGGAAGGTGGCCTGCTCGGGGATGATGAGCGCGCCACGGCTGAAGGTGACCAGGTCCGTCGCCGAGGCGGGCAGCGCCATCAGCAACGACAGCGCCAGCAGCGCGCGCAGCGGCGTGAAAGAAGGGGGCCGAGGAGTCATGGGGTGCTCCCACCGGGGGGTGAACCGACCCAATCCGGGTCAGCTTTGCCTCCTGGCTGCACGCCATGTGCCCGGCCTTGCCTCGAATGCGGCCCGAGTGCCGGCTCGGAAGAATCTCAGTGTCCCTGTACGCCCAGGAGGCGTGCGGCTATGCAAAGTTTGCGACTCCGCAAGCGCTTGCGTAGCAGCGGCTTCAGCGGTGCGGGGCGGGCTTCACCATTCCGACTTGCCCCGCAGGGTCTTCTTCTCCGACGTGCGCTTCTTGCCTTCCAGGCGACGGCGCTTGGCGCCCGCGGTGGGGCGCGTGGCCCTGCGGACCTTGGGGACGAAGGTGAGAGCGCGCAGGCCCTCGCGGAGCCGGTCCAACGCGACGCCCTTGTTCTGCGTCTGGCTGCGGCGCTCCGTCGCGGTGACGGACAGCTCCGTGGCGCCGTGGGTGAGGCGCACGCCGCTGGCCGTGGTGTTGCGGTGCTGGCCGCCCGGGCCCGAGGCGATGAAGTAGTCGACCTCGCACGCCTTCAGCAGGGCCTCGTCATCGAGCGCCAGGGCGTCCAGCGCGGCTTGTCGGCGTATCGGTGAGGTGGTCATGGCGTCTCTCAAGGTAGCCCTCGACGCCGGGCTCGTGCACCGACTGACTCGCGCCCGTCCGCCGCGTGCCCGGGCCCCCGGAAGCACCCCTGTCTCCGCCCTCCGGTCGTGCCTCTCGGGTTGAGAGGTTGATTGTATCAAATTGATATGGATGGGCGGGTCCTGGTACCCGTTCTCTTGTGATTACAGTAGGTTGGGTCGTGGCCCGGCGGTTGCTCTATGGATGGTCAGACGCGGCAAGCACGGGAGATACGAACATGAGCTTCAAGACCTGGACGCTGGATACGACGCACTCGACGGTGGGTTTCATGGTCCGCCACATGGTGGTGGCGAAGGTGCACGGCCGCTTCACGCGGTTCGAGGGCAAGGTGGTGGTGAACGGGGATGACCTGGCGCAGGGCTCGGCGGAGGTGAAGATCGACGTGTCGAGCATCGACACGGGCGTGGAGCAGCGTGACAACCACCTGCGCTCGCCGGACTTCTTCGACGTGGCGGCCTTCCCCAAGCTCATCTTCCGCAGCACGCGGGTACAGGACGCGGGCAAGGGCCGCTACCGCGTGGTGGGCGACCTGACGATTCGCGACGTCACGCGCGAAGTCGTGCTGGAGACGGAGCTGCTCGGGAAGGTGAAGGACCCGTGGGGCAACGAGCGGCTGGCCTTCCAGGCGAGCACCAGCATCGACCGCAAGGAGTTCGGCCTCTCGTGGAACCAGGCGCTGGAGGCAGGCGGGCTGCTCGTGGGTGAGCGTGTGGATATCACCCTGGACGTGCAGGCGGTGGCGGTGGCCGAGGAGAAGGCGGCGTGAAGAAGCCGACGACGGGACGCCCGCTCACCCGCAGGTCCGTGGCGGGCGGCCTGGTGGTCGGCGCTTCGGGCCTGGTGGGAAGCGGGCTCCTGTCGCGCCCCGCAACGCGGGGTGGGGTTGATGCATCTGAATTGCAATTAGAAAGGAAAGGGAGGCAGGCGATGATCTCCGTTCGAAATGCAGAGGAAAGAGGCCATGCCAACCACGGCTGGTTGGACACGCACCACACGTTCTCCTTCGCGGACTACTACGACCCGGACTTCATGGGGTTCAGGTCCCTGAGGGTCATCAACGAGGACACGGTGGCGCCCAATCGCGGGTTCGGGATGCACCCGCACCGGGACATGGAAATCATCACCTACGTGCTGGGCGGCAAGGTGGAGCACCGCGACAGCATGGGGACCGAGGCGGTCATCAAGCCCGGCGAGGTGCAGCGGATGAGCGCGGGGACGGGCGTGGTGCACAGCGAGATGAACAACTTCGGGGAGCCCCTGCACATGCTGCAGATCTGGGTCGTCCCGAACGAGAAGGGCCTGAAGCCGGGCTACGAGCAGAAGGCGTTCGACGCGAAGGAGCGCCAGGGCCGCTTCCGCGTCGTGGCTTCACCGGACGGTCGCGAGGGCTCGCTGACGGTGCACCAGGACCTGGTGCTGCATGGCACGCTGCTGGGCGCTGGGGAGAAGGCGGAGTACGCGCTCGCTCCGGGGCGGCACGCGTGGGTGCAGGTGGCGCGGGGCGCGGGCACCCTGAACGGGGTGAAGGTGAAGGCGGGTGACGGAGTGGCGGTGTCGGCCGAGGACACGCTGGTGCTCACCGCGGAGACGCCCGTGGAAGCGCTGCTGTTCGACATGGCCTGAGCGCGACGAAGCGCGAGACGTACCTGGGCCGGGTGGCGAGGGCTTCAACAGCCCCTGCTCCCCGGCCCTCGTGCGTTTCGAGGCTTCTCCCCGGCTAGCGGACGTTGATCGTGAGGCCCGTCTTGACCTGTCGCCCGTCCTCGCTGGTGGCGACGATGGCGATGGGGATGGGGATGCGCGTGGTGCTGGTCTGCGTGTCGATGTTGAAGTTGACGGTGGTCTGCTCCGGCGTCACGACGAGGGGCGTGGCGGAGATGCGCAGGGTGGGGGACTCGATGCTGAGGGTGACAGGGCCCGCGAACGGCGCCGTCCGGTTGATGGTGACCCGGACGAACTCGCTCTGGCCCGCGAAGAGCTCCAGCTGTCGGTTCTCCAGGACGATGGCGAAGTCCGGCTGCGTCTGGGGTGGAGGGAGGACCACGACGTAGAACGTGGCGCCCGACGAGATGTCATTCACGGCGTTCGTCGCCAGCAGCACCATTCGCTGGGTGCCTGTCACCTGGATGTCCTGGGCGACGGTGAGGGTGACGGGGGTGGTGACGAGCGTCTCTCCAGCGGGGAGGACGACTTCGGGAGCCAGGGTGATGCCCTCGGGCTCGGACTCCAGGTTGACGCGCAGCTCCCCGAGCTCGTCTCCATCGCGCTCCAGGGTCAGGTCGAACTGCGCGGACTCGCCGGGCGCGAGGCTGACCAACGCGGGCGCGGTGATGAGGACCTGGTAGTACGGCGAGTTGCTGTTGCAGGAGGCGGCGAACAGGCAGCCGAGGATGAGAAGGCTTCGGCGGATGACGGGCATCATGGTCGTGGATCTCCCGGGGTCGTCGCAGCATGAAACCGCCGCTCCCGCCGAGCAAGCCGGCTGGAGGGCCAGCGTGCGCGGAGCGACACCGGCGGAAGGTGGCGACGCATCAACCCTCGCGCCGCCCGGGCATTCCTAGGGGTGGGACTGGGGCATCGTGTCCGGGGCGTAGAACTTTGGGCGGGGTGATTCGTTCACTGGGACGAACGCGCGCGCAGACCTCTTCCCAGCTTCCCTCGCAGACCCCCTTCCCGGAGTACGTCATGGACCTCAAGTCCCTGTCGCGGGCCATGCTGTCGGCCGCGCTCGCCACCACCTTGTCCGCTGCCCCGGCCCTGGCCGAGTCCGTCGTCCCCCCGCCTCCCAGCACCCGGGCCGCCAAGACGCCCCCCGCGGTGAAGCCCGCCCAGGAGCAGCCTCCGGTGGTGAAGCCCGCCCAGGAGCAGCCCCCGGTGGACGCGAAGGTGAAGGTGGCCCGCCCTGAAATCGAGGTGGTCTTCGTGCTGGATACGACGGGCTCGATGAGCGGCCTGCTGGAGGGCGCGAAGGCGAAAATCTACTCCATCGCGTCTCGCATCGCGCAGGGCCGGCCCACGCCGCACCTGAAGGTCGGCCTGGTGGCGTACCGGGACGTGGGGGACGACTACGTGACGAAGCGGTTCGACCTGAGCGACGACCTGGACACGGTGTTCGCGAACCTGCGGCGCTTCGAGGCGGGCGGCGGCGGTGACACGCCCGAGCACGTGGGCCGGGGCCTGGGCGAGGCTGTGTCGAAGCTGTCGTGGAACCAGGACCGCGCTGTGATGAAGGCCATCTTCCTGGTGGGTGACGCGCCTCCGGCGAAGCGCAACGACGACTGGGACTTCAAGTTCTGGGCGAAGCGCGCCCGGGAGCAGCACATCGTGGTGAACACCGTGCGCTGCGGCTCGGACGAGGAGACACAGGTGGCGTGGAAGTTCGTGTCGAAGCTGACGGACGGCACGTTCGACTCCATCGACCAGTCGGGCGGCATGGTGGCGGTGGCGACGCCGTACGACGCGGAGCTGTCGAAGGTGAACGCGGCGCTGGCATCGAAGACGCTCTACACCGGCAAGGCGGAGGTGCAGGCCGAGAACAAGGCCCGCGCGGACGCCATGGCGGAGCTGGCGCCGGAGGCCGCGGCCGAGCGCATCAGCTACATGCGCAAGACGAGCAGGGGTGGGAGCGGCTCGGCGGGAGCTCCCGCGCCGAGCAGCGCGCCCAAGGCCGTGGGCGGAGCGGTGGACCTGGTCGCCGCGCCCGCGTCGCTGGCGAGTGTGCGTGACGACGAGCTTCCCTCCGAGCTGAAGGGCCTGAGCGTGGAGGGGCGGGCGAAGAAGGTGCAGCAGCTCTCCGACGAGAAGAAGGCGCTGGAGACGCAGGCGTCCAAGCTCGCCGCCGAGCGCGAGGCGTGGCTCGCGAAGAACCGTCCGGAGAAGGAGGACGCCTTCGACGCCAACGTGATGAAGGGCGTCAAGGCCCAGGCCGCGAAGCACGGCGTGACGTACTGAGCCCTCGCCGCTCCAGGCAGACACCCGAGGGGCCGTGGTCCGCTTTCTTGAGGCGGGCACGGCCCTTCGCGCTATTCGCGCGTCACGGCCTGGAGGATGGCCTCCCGCCGCCGGTCCAGCAGGCGCAGCGCCAGGGGCAGCGAGCCCCGGTAGATGACCAGGTTGAGGCCCGCGCACAGGGCAATCATCACCGCGGACTGCCACGTCGGGCCGTCCTTCCCCGCGAGCTTCAGCGCCCAGCCGAAGGGCATGCAGCCCACGCTGGCGGCGACGATGTCCAGCATGGACGCCGTCAGCGGCACCTTGTCGCGCCGCTTGAGGCTCGCGTGGAACTTCACCGGGAAGTACAGCGAGAGGAAGTTGCCGGCGGCCATCAAGATGGGCACCACGCCCACCACCGCGGCCAGGGCGCAGGCGATATCCACCGCCGTCCCGAAGCCGAAGTACACCCGGTAGAAGACGGCCACCAGCAGCGCCATGCCGAGCGCCGCCGCCCCCTGCACCTGGTTCTTCGCGCGCAGCACGTCCGCCAGGTCCAACGGCGCCGCGAGGAACGCCGCGAAGCCCTGCCCGTCATAGGCGAACGTGTTCTGGGAGAACGTCGACGCAATCACCACCGCGCCGTAGATGCACAGGCCGCCCATCAGCCACGCGTCCGCCGAGCCTCCCAGGAGGAAGACGAACAAGTCTCGTCCGGACAGGAGCTTCAGCAGGATGGCCAGGATGAAGGGCACCGACGCGAGCAGGCGCGCGCGGGGGTTGCGCCACAAGTCGAGCGCCTCGCGCGTCACCAGCGTGGTGAAGCGCGTGCGCGTGCGCTCGAACGGGTTCTTGTCCTTCGCGTCCTTCTGCTGCGGCCCCGCACGGCCCGACTGCCGGTGGAAGCGCATCAGCAGCGCGTACGCCACCGCCATGCCAATGGCCGCGAAGAACAACAGGCCCAGCGCCTCCGCCATCGCCACGCGCGGGCGGTACCAGGCGAGCTGTCCCAGGCCGTCTCCAAAGAAGCCCGGAGGAACGCGCCCCAGCGCCACCGCCGCGTTGATGATGAGCGACATGTCCAGCGCGTCCACGCCGTCCTCGCCCACCGCCGTCAGCCACGAGGTGTCGATGGGCGGGATGAACGACGCGGCGACCAGGAACGCCAGAAGGCCGCCGCCCATGATTTCGGCGCTGCGCTTCTCTCTCAACACGTTGATGACGGCGTACAGCGCAACCCGGCTCCACGCCGCGCACAGGAGCGCGAACAGCACGTAGAGCACCACCGCCAGCCACGGCGCCCACAGGGGATAGACGGAGGCGAAGCCCAGCGCGGCGCCCGTGAGCGGCGCGTAGAACACCAGCGCGCGCGGCTCGAAGAGGCTGGCCACCGTGGAGGCGATGAGCAGGCGGAAGGGCGAAATCGGAAACGCCGCGTACCGGCTCAGCTCCGAGTGGTCATCCACGCCCGCGGACAACAGCGGCCACGTCACCCACACGGAGAAGGTGACGAAGCACAGCAGGTTGAGGATGAAGTACGGCCAGACGTCGCTCTCCACGACGGGCTTGAGCCGCATCAGCGCGAAGAAGAACAGGCCGAAGAACACGCCTGGCGCGCTCGACGCGAGGAACGAGCCCACCGCGAGCAGGCGGCTCTTGCCCGGCCCCTGGTTCAACCCGATGTTGAAGCGCAGCCCCCACAAGAGCCACAGGTGCCGGAAGAAGCCGGGAACGGCGGGGCGACTCATGCCGGCTCCCGCAGCGGGACGACAGGAGCGGGGGCCTCGCCATAGAACGACAGCCGCGCGTTGCGCGACGAGGGCACGGCGATGAGCTTCTCGAACACCGCCTCCAGCGAAGAACAGTCGTAGCGTTGGAGCAGCGACGACACCGGCCCCTGGTCCAGCATGCGTCCGGCCTGGATGATGCCCGCGTGGGTGGCCAGCCGGTCCGCTATCTCCAGCACGTGCGTAGTGAGCAGCAGCGTGACGCCGCGCCGGCTCAGCTCGCGCAACAGCTCCCGGATGACGCCCGCCGCCAGCACGTCGATTCCCTCGAAGGGCTCGTCCAACAGCACCAGCTCCGGCGCGTGGATCAACGCCGCGGCGATGGCGAGCCTGCGCCGCATGCCCTTGGAGTACTCGGAGACGAGCGAGCCCGCCTTGTACGTCAGCTCCGTCAGCTCCAGGAGCTCCGTGGCCCGAGCGGCGGCCTCGTCGCCGTCCAGGCCGTACATGCGTGCGCAGAAGGTGAGGTACTGCCGGCCGGTGAGCCGCTCGAAGAGGCTCAGCTCCTCCGGCACCACGCCCACGCGGCGCTTCACCTCCATGGGCTTCTTCACGGCGTCCACGCCGAGCATGCGGATGGTGCCCGCGTCGGGGCCGTACACGCCCGTCAGGAGCGCGATGCTGGTGGACTTCCCGGCGCCGTTGGGCCCCAGGTACGCGTAGAAGGCCCCCTTCGGTATCTGGAGGTCCAGGCCGTTGAGCGCGGTGAAGCCACCGAAGCGCTTGAGCAGTCCGCGCGCGTCGACGGCGAGGTCATCGGAAGGGGAGGGCGTCATGAAGTGACGCCATCACACCCGAGCCCGGCCCCCGACGACAATCCCCACCCCGCGTACGGGGCACGGAATCCTCAGTGGACGAAGGCCATCTCCGGCGGGCCGACGATCTGCTGCACCGTCATCCGCACCTTGTCCAGGTCCACCGGCTTGGAGATGTAGCCCGCCGCGCCCACCAGCTCCGCCTCCCACTCGAAGCCGTAGCCGGAGATGATGATGACGGGCAGACCCCGGGCGCGCGGCATCTTCTTCAGCGCGTCCAGAAGGCCCCACCCGCTCATCACCGGCATGCGCAGGTCGAGCAGGACGGCGGCGGGCATGTCGCCCTCCAGATGGTCCAGCGCTTCTCGGCCGTTGGCGGCCTGTACGGTTCGGTAACCCAGCTCCTCGAGGGCATCGCAGATGAGAATGCGGTGACTCTCGTCGTCATCGACGACCAGGATGTGGGACATGGCAGGGCCTCAGAGGGGAGCTGCGGCGTCTCAAACCGCGGGATTCTATGGGCGGCAAGATGGGAACGGGGACTTCATTCCGGAAGGGGGCGCCCCACTTTTCAACAGCCAACCACCCTCGCGATGCAACCGGTTTTCAACGAGGCCCCCGGGGCCCGGAACACGGCTACTCCCGGGGCTTCTTCTCCAGGTCGCCGGACTCGTCGGACCCGTTGTCCGTCCGCCGCAGATACGTGTTGTGCGCGTAGCCCTGGCGCGACAACCGCTGCGACTCGATGGCGTCCGCGACCTTCGTGCACACCTGTCCCAACAGGCGCAAGGACTCCGCCAGCAGCTTCTCGGCGTGGTCCTGGGCGTCGGCGGCGGCGATGGTGGTTCGCTCTTTGCGGAACAGCCCTGGCAACTTCATCCCTCCGAATCTAGGAGACCCCGCCCCCTGGCGCCACCGTCCCCGAAGGCCCTCGCCGGCCCCCAGGGACCTGTCCCGGCCTTGGACTCGGCGCCGCCCCGCTCCCTTGACAGGATTGACTGGCTGGCAAATTTACAGTTTTGGGCAGTCACCCCGGATGATCTGCCCGCCAGCCCCGGAACTGTCGCGTAACCCACGGGAATTCAAAGGGCTTAACGAATTTTCAAGAGGGGGGATGACAGCGAGTTAATTCGTCCTTACATTGGTTCTCGTCTCATTGCTGCGGAGGAATTGCGCATGGCTTACGACGGCGAGCTGGTGAAGATGGAGAACGGTCGCTGGGCGCGGTTCCAGCGGTGCCAGGTGTACCGCCCGGGCGTGGCGGACGCGGGCGAGACGATGCTGCTCATCGCGGTGGAGCTGGAGGAGCGCTATCAGCTTCTCCTCGACGGAGCGGCGGATTCGCTGGCCCAGTACCGCTTCCAGGGCGTGCCCGTGCAGGTCCGGTTGGATCCGGACGCGCAGGCCATCACCCTCCAGCCGGAAGTGGCCGCATCCGTACCCGCCGTGCATTGATTCCGCGCTCCCCGTGAGCGCGCCGGTGCGGGTTTGACGGATTCACAACACAAGGGGCCTCGCGATTCACATCGCGGGGCCCTTTGAATTTACAGCCCCCGGCGGGATGCGTCAGCGGCCCTCCAGCCAACGCGAGTACGCCCCGAAGTCGTAGCCCCGGCCGAGGAAGTCCCGGACCAGGTCCGCGGCGTCCTTGGAGCCGCCCGGCGCCAGGACGGTGTCGCGGTAGCGGTGGGCCGTCTCCACGTCCATCAGCCCGTGCCGCTCGAAGGGCGTGAGCAAGTCCCGCGCGATGACGAGCGACCAGAGGTACGTGTAGTAGAGCGCCGAGTAGTCACCATCCAACTGGGTGAAGGCGAGGTGCGCGTACGTGCCGCTGACGGCGCGGAAGGGCAGGTAGCGCTCCTGGAGCGCCAGGACGCTCGCGGTGGAGTCGGTGCCCGCGGGGTCCCCCGAGTGAAGGGAGAGGCTGACGGCGGCGTAGAAGAGCTGCTGGCGCACCCAGAGCCCCTTGCCGAAGGAGTCCGCGCGGCGCATCCGGGAGATGAGGTCGGCGGGCAGCGGCGCGTCCGTGTCGATGTGCCGGGCGAAGCGCTGCAGCGACTCCACGCTCCAGGCCCACTCCTCCAGCACCTGCGCGGGGGCCTCCACGAAGTCGACCTCTGTGCGAGTGCCGGACAGGCCCGCCCAGCGCACCCGGCCGCCCAGGATGTGGTGCAGCAGGTGGCCGAACTCGTGGAAGAACGTGCGCACCTCGGAGTGCTGGAGCAACGCGGGCCGCGCGCCGGGCCGGGGGAAGTTGCACGTCAGGACGCCCTCCGGCAGGGACTTGCCCGCGCGGCCGACGGCCAGGTCCCACTGCGCCGCGTGGGTGTACTTGCCGGGGCGCGGGTGCATGTCCAGGTAGAAGCGGCCCCGTCGCTCGGCGCCCTCGTAGACGTCCCAGACTTCCACCTCCGGGTGCCAGACGGGCGCGTCCAGCACGCGGCGGTAGGTGAGGCCGAAGAGGCTGGCGGTGAGGTCCATCACCCCGCGCTTCACGCGCGTGTATTCGAAGTACGGCCGCAGCTCGCGCGAGTCGAAGCGGTACTGCTCGGCGCGCACCCTGTCCTCCAGCCACGCCTGCTCCCAGGGCTCCACGCGGGTGGCGTCCGGCACGTCCCGCTGCTTGCGCTTCAGCAGCGCGGCGTACTCGGCGCGCATGCGCCCGTCCACGGCGGTGGCCAGCTCCTCGATGAAGTCCGCCGCCACGCGCTCCTCGCGCACCATCTTGTCCTCGGCCGCGTAGGCCGCCCAGCTCGGGTAGCCCAGCAGCGTGGCCAGCGCGTGGCGCGCCTGCAGCATCCGCGAAAGCGTGTCCAGGTTGCGCGGGTGGCCCCGGCGCCGTCCCAGGCGCCACAGCGCCTCGCGTGCCGCCGCATCTCTCGCGTACGTCATGAAGGGCCCCAGGTCCGAGGAGTCCGTGGCCAGGCGCACCAGGCCATCCGGGCCGGGCGGGTGGGCGCGCACGTAGTCCTCCGGCAGCCCCGCCAGCGCCGAGGGCGCGACATCCAGGTGCCGCACGTCCTCGTGGATGTGGCGGCTGAACTCCTGGCCCAGGACGATGAGCTCTTCCTGGAGCACGCGCACGCGCTCGCGGGTGGCCTCGTCCCGGTCCACGCCCGCGCGCTGGAAGCCTCGCAGCACCTTCGCCACCCACCGCCGCGTCACCGCGTCCTGTCGGGTGACGTCCAGCGCGGCCAGCACGTCGTAGACGCGGCGGTCCAACGAGATGTCCGTGCGCACCCGCTCCACGGCCTGCTCGCACCGCTCCGCGGCGGCCCGGAACGCGGCGTCCGGATGCACGTTGGCGCCGATGCCCGAGCGCCCGACGATGTCGTCCAGCAGCGCCATCGCGTCGTCATACGTGGTGAGCAGCGCCTCCGTCGTCGCGGGCCCGGCGCCGGGCGTCGTCAGCCGCGCCACCGCGCCACGGGCCTCCTGGATGTCGCGCCGACACGCGTCCATGAAGTGCTCGGGGGTGGTGGCCAGGAGCCGCCCTGCCTCCGGCGCGAGCGACCCTCGTGTGTCGCCCGCGCGAGCGGGTGTCCGGGCCGACGTGCCCAGGCACCCCGCGAACATGACGGCGACGATGACGAAGGTGGAACGCAAAGGGCCCTCCCAAACCGGAGTGTGAAAACCGCGACGGAGCCCGGGGCTTGGGGCTTCCCCGTATGCGCTCACCGTGAAAGGACGGCCTGGGGTGTGTTTTGTTGCAAAAATTCACCCCGACTGGAGTCGGGCAGTGAAGTGAGATGCCCGGAAGGGTGAGTCGGTGTGGGGCCGGGCGCGGCCCGTGTGGCTCAGGTTCCCACCTGGAAGAAGCTGGCGGCGTTGTCGCGGGCGACGCGGCGCACGACGCGCTCGGAGAGGCGGGCCTTGGAGAGCAGGTTGGCCACGCGGGCGAGGCCGAGGATATCCCCGGCGCCGTCTCCGGCGTCGGAGTTGAGCACCAGCCGCTCACTGCCCAGCTTGCGCACCAGCGCCACGGCGCGCTCGGCGGCCAGGGCCTCCGGGTGCAGGGTGAGGCCGGCCCAGTGGCCCACCTCCAGGATGGTGCGCACGGTGCGGGCCGTCGCGTGGTCCACCAGCACGCGCGAGGGCAGCACGCCGGACTGGCGCAACAGAATCAGGATGCGGCGCGTGTGGCGCTCCTTGTCGGCCAGGGGCGTGTGCACGACGACGCGCAGCTTGAGGCTTCGCGCCAGCGCGAGTTGCTCCAGGAAGGCCTCCTCCTCTTCCTCTCCGCCCGCGTGCAGCCCCGTCTCGCCAAGGGCCACGACGCGGCCGCCCTCGAAGTAGTCGGGCAGCGCGGAGAGGACCTCCGACAGGCCGCGTCGGGGGATGCAGCGCGGGTGGACGCCCAGCGCGGCGTACGCGCGGATGCCCACCTTCTCCAGCCGGGGGAGCTGCCGCTCGACGATGTCGTCGAAGTGGCGCAGCAGGGCCTTGGAGGTGGGCTCCGGGAAGTGGTGCGCCACCACGAGCGCCCGCTCCACCCCGAAGAAGCGCATCGACTCGAGGTCCTGGTCGCTCAGGCCCTCGGGGTGCAGGTGCGCGTCGAAGATGGGCAGGGGCTCGGGCACGGTTGTTCTCAATCCTGTCCCAGGGAGAGGCCCTCGTTGCGCGGGTCGCTCGCGGAGAAGCGCAGACCTGTCTTCGGGTCGATGAACACCGCCTCCGCGTCGCCCCACTGGTCCACGCGGCGCACCTTGTGCCCCTTGGCCTCCAGCGCGGACAGCGTGGCCGGCTCCAGGCCCCACTTGTCCACCCAGAGCTCGTCCGGCAGGTACTGGTGATGGACGCGGCCCTCGTTCACCGCGCGCCCCACGTCCATGCCGCTGTCCACCATGTTGCTGATGACCTGGATGACGGTGGTGGGGATGGTGGAGCCGCCGGGGCTGCCCACCGCGAGCATGACGCGCTTGGGGTCCTCCTTGGAGAACACCAGCGTGGGCGACATGGACGACTGGGGCACCTTGCCGGGCTGAATCGCATTGGGCTCGCCCGTGACGAGGCCGTACGCGTTGGGCACGCCGGGCTGCGCGGCGAAGTCGTCCATCTCGTCATTGAGCAGCACGCCGGTGCCCTTGGCGACGACACACGAGCCGAAGCCGTAGTTCACCGTGGCCGTCAGCGCCACCGCGTTGCCCTGCTTGTCCACGACGGAGATGTGCGTGGTGTTCTTGCGCTCCGGCTCCGGCGTCAGCGTCACCGGCTTGTCCGTCAGCGTGGAGCCCTGTGAGCCCGCTGTCTGGGGCAGCAGCGCCAGGCTGGACGTGGCCTTCTTCGGGTCGATGGAGCCCGCCAGGTCCGCGATGTGGCCCTTGGAGATGAGCCGCGCGGTGGGCACGTCCGCGAAGTCCGGGTCGCCCAGGAACTTGGCGCGGTCCACGTACGCGCGCCGCAGCGCCTCCACGTACAGGTGCACCGCCTCCGGGTCCCTGAAGCCGAAGCCCTGGGGACGCAGTTGCTCCAGCGCGCCCAGCACCTGGAGCACCGCCACGCCGCCCGCGCTCGGCGGAGGCATGGTGAGGATGCGGTGGCCTCGGTAGCTGCCCTCCAGCGGCTCGCGAGGGCGCGTCTTGTAGGACGCCAGGTCCTCCAGCGTGAGCACGCCGCCGCCCGCCTTCACCGTGTCGACGATGCCCTTGGCGACAGAGCCCGTGTAGAAGCCCTTGGCGCCGCTCTTCGCGACCGTGGACAGCGTGCGCGCCAGGTCCGGCTGGCGCAGCAGGTGGCCGATGGGCGGGACGACGTGCTCGCCCTGCTCGTTCTTGACGAGGAAGACGCGCGTGGCCTCCGGGTCCTTGCGCAGACACTCCAGCCGGCCCTCCGCCATGCTGCGGTAGCGCGGCGTCACCCACAGGCCCTTGCGCGCCGCTTCGATGGCCGGCGCCAGGACGACGGACGGGGGCAGCGTGCCGTGCGTCTTGAGCAACTCCAGATAGCCCGCCACCGCGCCCGGCACCGCGACGCTCAGCACGCCGTCGGTGGACAGCCCCGGCACCACCTTGCCGTCCTTGAGGAACATGTCGCGCGTGGCCGCCTTGGGCGCCACTTCGCGGAAGTCCAGCACCCGCGTGGCCCCGGACTTCGCGTCATGCACCAGCGCGAAGCCGCCGCCGCCCACGCCCGAGTGATACGGCCCGACGACGGCCGCCACGAAGGCCGCCGCCACCGCCGCGTCCACCGCGTTGCCGCCCTTGTCGAGCATCTTCAGCGCCGCTTCGCTGGCCGGCGGATACGCCGTGGCCACCGCGCCACCCCGGTATGGCCGCGCCGCGTGGGCCACACACGCCATCAGCGCGAGCGCCACCACCAGACTTCGCACCGTCGCCTCCAGCACCCTCGCGCTCATGCGCGGGGCTTGCTTCTCGAAGCTCGTGTCGTTCACGGAGTCCACCCCTCCTGGGGCGCAATCAATACCTTGGGGCTGGCCTTCGTCGCGGATGATGTGTTACCCGGCGGACACTTACCCACACCTGGGGGCCGGGACTCGGGGGCGCCGCACCGACTACACCTCTCCCGGTATGCACGAACTGTCCGCCTCGGACCATGATTTCAACTCCGCAACATTTTTCCTCTTGGATTGTTATTCAAGAGGGTGCATCCTTCCCCTGTCATGAGTCGCGACTGGGGGAGCAAATGAGCGCACCGGTCACACCTGAGAAGACGAGCCGGACCGGGTCTGTTCCGCCCTCCGGTCGCGTCACCCTCTTCCTGAAGCCGAGCTTCGGAATCACGGTGAAGAGCAACGCGCTGTGCGTGGCCGTGAGCGCGAAGCCGCGACCTGACAACACCTCCGAGACTTCGGAGCCTCGTGCGGTTGACGACTCGATTCCCTGTCCCTAATTCTCCGCCGCATGACAGCTCTGTCGGCGGTGGTGTTGTGTGCGGGCAAGGGCACGCGGATGAAGTCGAAGAAGGCGAAGGTCCTTCACGCCATCCTCGGAAAGCCCCTGTGCGCCTATCCCCTGAAGCGAGCGCTGGAGCTTGGCGCCTCCACGGTGGTGCCCGTCGTGGGCCATCAGGCGGAGAGCGTGGAGAAGGAGGTCCGGGCGCTGTTTCCCGACGCCCCCCTGCGCTTCGCGCTCCAGCGTGAGCAGCGCGGGACGGCGGACGCGGTGCGGTCGGCGGAAGAGGCCCTGAAGGGGTTCTCCGGCCGGGTCCTCATCCTGTACGGAGATGTGCCGCTCTTGCGCCGGGAGACGCTGGCGGCGCTGCTCGCCGCGCACGACGCCGCGGGCGGGGTGCTGGCCATGGTGACGACGCAGCTGGACGACCCCACGGGCTACGGCCGCGTCCTGCGCGAGGGCGGCCAGGTGGTGCGGGTGGTGGAGCAGAAGGACGCCACCGCCGAGCAGCGCGCGGTGAAGGAGTGCAACGCGGGCATCTACTCCGTGGATGCGGCCTTCCTCTGGAAGGCGCTGGCCGAAATCAAACCGAACAATGCGCAGGGTGAGTACTACCTGACGGACCTGGTGGAGCTGGCCTCCCGGCAGGGCCGCGTGGGCACCGTCGTCGTCGACGCCACGGAGACCGCGGGCGTGAATGACAAGGTGGAGCTGGCCGCGCGCGCCCGGGTGCTCCAGCGCCGCATCAACGAGGCGCACATGCGCGCCGGCGTCACCCTGCTGGACCCCGACACCACCTTCATCGAGGAGGACGTGGTGGTGGGCGCCGACACCGAGGTGGGCCCCGGCGTCATGCTGACCGCGGGCACCGTGGTGGGAGAGAACGTCACCATTGGCGCTGGCTGTGTGGTGAGCGCCTCCACGGTGGCCGAGGGCTCCGTGCTCAAGCCCTACTCCGTGCTGGAGGAGGCGAAGGTCGGCGTGCGGAACTTCATTGGCCCGTTCGCCCGTCTGCGGCCCGGAACGGAGCTGGCCGAGGATGTGCATCTGGGAAACTTCGTGGAGACGAAGAAGGCTCAGATCGGCAAGGGCAGCAAGGCCAACCACCTGACTTACTTGGGCGACGCCAAGATTGGCGCCGGCTGCAACGTGGGTGCGGGCACCATCACCTGTAACTATGACGGGGTGAACAAGAGCCTCACGGAGCTGGGAGACGGGGTCTTCATCGGCTCCGACACCCAGCTCGTCGCTCCGGTGACGGTGGGGGATGGCGCCTACGTGGGGGCGGGGACCACGGTGACGAAAAATGTGCCGCCCGGCAGCCTCGCTGTGTCACGGGCGCCACAGGTGACGAAGGAAGGCTGGGTGGCCGCGAAGAAGGCGCGCCGCGCGGCGAAGGGCGGTTGAGGACGGGCGTGGCACTTGCTTGGGGAGCGGCCTGACAGCCACTCCCAGAGAAGTATGGGTATCCCTCGGTTTGCTCCGGCGGGCGTGGGCGTGAGAGAGAGGTCTGCATATGTGCGGGATTGTTGGTTACGTTGGTGACAAGGAATCGGCTCCCATCCTGGTGTCCGGGCTCAAGAAGCTCGAGTACCGGGGCTATGACTCGGCGGGCGTCGCGGTGGTCAATCGCAACCAGCTCAACGTGGTGAGAGCCACGGGCAAGCTCCGCAACCTGGAGAACCGGGTGGTGGCGGACCAGCCGCTGGGGAACATCGGCATCGGCCATACCCGTTGGGCCACGCACGGCCGTCCCTCGGACGAGAACGCGCACCCGCACACGTACAAGAACGTCGCGGTGGTGCACAACGGCATCATCGAGAACCACCTGTCGCTGAAGACGCAGCTTCGCGCCAAGGGCCACGTGTTCTCCTCGGAGACGGACACGGAGGTCTTCGCCCACCTCATCTCGGATGAGCTGGAGGCCGGCAAGGAGCTGCCGGACGCGGTGCGCGGGGCCATTGACCAGGTGAAGGGCACGTACGCGCTGGCGGTGGTGAGCGCGACGGACCCCCACCGCATCGTCTGCACGAAGAACGCGTCGCCCATGGTGCTGGGCCTGAGCGAGGGGCAGAACTTCATCGCCAGCGACGTGCCCGCGGTGCTCGAGCACACGCGCGACATCGTCTACATGGAGGAAGGGGACCTGGCCATCGTCTCCGCCGCCAAGGTGGAGATCTTCAACCGCCAGGGCCATCCGGTGAACCGGGCCACCCGCCGCATCGACTGGACGCCGATGATGGCGGAGAAGGGCGGCTACAAGCACTTCATGCACAAGGAGATCTGGGAGCAGCCCCGCGCCGTCGCGGACACGCTGCGCGGCCGGATGCTCCTGACCGAGGGCGACGTCCACTTCGAGGGCTGGAACCTGACGCCCGAGAAGGTCCGCTCGCTGTCGAAAATCACGATTCTGGCCTGCGGCACGTCGTGGCACTCGGGCGTGGCCGGCAAGCACATGATTGAGACGCTGGCGCGGCTGCCGGTGGAAGTGGAGCTGGCGAGCGAGTTCCGCTACCGCGACCCGATTGTGGAGTCCTCGCACCTGGCCATCGCCATCAGCCAGTCGGGTGAGACGGCGGACACGCTGGCGGCGTTCAAGGAGGCCAAGGCGCGCGGGGCCACGGCGATGGCCATCTGCAATGTCATTGGCAGCGCGATGACGCGCGAGGCGGAGTTCTCCGTCCTCACCAACGCCGGCCCGGAGATTGGCGTCGCGTCCACGAAGGCGTTCACCACGCAGCTGGTTGCCCTGTACCTGCTGGCGGTGAAGCTGGGCCGCATGCGCGGCACCCTGTCCGTGGCGGCGGCGCAGGAGCACCTCACCCATCTGACGGAAATCCCGAAGATGATTGAAGAGGTGCTCAAGTGCGAGCCGGCCGTGAAGCGCGTGGCCCGTGAGTTCATGAACTCGCAGGACTTCCTCTTCCTCGGCCGCGGCCCCATGCACCCGGTGGCGCTGGAGGGTGCGCTGAAGCTGAAGGAGATTTCGTACATCCACGCGGAGGGCTACGCGGGTGGCGAGATGAAGCACGGCCCGATTGCGCTCATCGACGAGAAGATGCCGGTGGTGGTCATCGCGCCGAAGAAGCCGCACGTGGCCTACGAGAAGATCATCGGCAACATCGAGGAGGTCCGCGCGCGCGGCGGCAAGGTCATCGCCGTCATCGACGAGGACGACGACCAGGTGGCGGGGCTCGCCGACCACGTCATCCGGGTTCCGGCGGCGTGCGCGCTGCTCGCGCCCGTCATCGCCACCATTCCGCTCCAGCTCCTCGCGTACCACGTGGCGGAGATGCGCGGGAATGACGTGGACCAGCCGCGCAACCTCGCCAAGAGCGTGACGGTGGAGTAGCCGTCCTTCGCGGCACCTGACGTACGCGAAGCCCGGGTTCCCACGAGGGAACTCGGGCTTTCGTCGTCTCGGGGGGGGCCAAGCCCGCGTGGGAGGGCCGCTCAGTCCTGCTGGGACAGCTCCATCAGCAGCTCCAGGTCCTCGGCGGCGTCCATGCTCTCCAAGAGCTCCAGGTTCTCCACCACCTCGCGATCCTCCTCGGACAGGGTCGTCGTGGGTCGGGAGGGCTCGCGAGCCGGAGTCCTGGCGGGGACCGGGGGGAGGGGAGTTTCCTCGGTGCGATGCGTCTCGGACTGGCCCGCGCCAAGGGCTCGCGGGGTGTCGGTTTGATCCGGAGTGGGACCCGAGCGCGTAGAGGTGGCGAGCGTGGTGCCGACGCGACCGCCCGAGTCGCGCTCAATCGTCTGCGACGAGCGCGCGTCGGAGAGCGCGATGCCGATGCGGCGGCCCGAGTCACGCTCCATCGTCGGCGACGAGCGCGCGTCGGCGAGCGCGATGCCGATGCGGCGGCCCAAGTCACGCTCCGTCGTCGGCGACGAGCGCGCGTCGGCGAGCGCGATGCCGACGCGGTGGCCCGAGTCGCGCTCCGTCGTCGACACCGGACTCGCATCGGCGAGCACGATGCCGACGCGGCGGCCCGAGTCGAGCTCCGTCGTCGGCACCGGACTCGCGGCGGCGAGCGGGGCCGCCACGAGCGCCATGAAAAACACCAGCGGCGCGGCGGGCCTCACCGGCGCCGCCTCTCGCGAACGCGCTCCCGCATCTCCTGGCGCTGCTCCGGCGTCATCTGCCGCCAGCGGCGCATGTTCTCCATCAGCTGCTCGCGCCGCTCCGGGTTCTCCTTCAGATACGCCTTCATGCGCTGGCGCATCTGGGTGCGTCGCTCCGGGTCCATCTTCTTCAGCTCGCGGGCCTGCTCGCGCAGGGCCTGTCGCTCGGCGGCGTTGAGCTTGCGCAGCTCTCTCTGGTTGGCGCGCAGCCGCTCGCGCTCCTCGGGCGGCAGCTTGCGCCAGCGCTCCAGGTTGCCCCGGATGCGCGTCTGCTCGTCGCGGGGCAGCGACTTGAACTCACGCAGCTTCCCGCGCAACGCCTCCTTCTGCTCCGGCGTCATCTTCTCGAAGCGCTCGGCGGCGGTGGCCGGGCGCTCCGTCTCCGCGCGGGCGCCCGTGCCCGTCAGGAGCGCCGCCACCAGGCCCAGCGCCATCCACGTCCGGCCCGTCATTGCACCACCTCCAACTCGTGGAGGCTCGCGACGACCTCCAGGTCCTCGGGGCTGTCGAGCCCCAACAGCTCGTAGTCCTCGACCAGCTCCAGGTTCGCCGCCAGCTCCATCACCGCCGGGTCCTCCAGCTCCTCGGGCGCCTCGGGGCCCGGGCCCACCACCACCAGCGCCAGCCCCACCGCCACGGCCAGGCCCGCCGACGGCACCAGCACCGCGGGGCGCAAGAGCGTCCTCAGCCGCTCCCACCACGGCACCGGCAGCGCATCCAGCTTCGCCAGCACCGCGCGCCTCGTATTCACGGAGGGCACGAAGTCCGGCAGCTCCGCCACCCTCGCCACCGTGTGGCGCAAGAGCGACTCCGTCGCGCGGCACCCGGTGCAGCCGCCCAGGTGGGCCTCCACTTCCACGCGGCGGGCCGCGGGCAGCTCGCCGTCCACGTAGGCCGTGAGGTCTTCCTCGAAATGACAGCTCATGCCCTGCTCCTCGCGGGCACGGTGCCCGCCTGCAGCTCTTCAATCCTGCGCGCCACCGCCAGCGTCGCGCGGTGGATGAGGCTCTTCACGGCGGACTCGCTGGCCTCCAGCGCCTCCGCGATGTCCCGGTACGCCATGCCCTCGAAGCGGCACATGGTGAAGGCGGCGCGCTCCCTGTCGCTCATGCTCCGCAGCGCGTCTCCCACCGCCCGCTCCAGCTCCCGTCCCGCCAGCGCCTGGTCCGGCCTGTCGCCGTCCGGCCCCGCCATCTCCACGCCTCCCGTCTCCTCACCGTCCGGTGCCTCGGAGGACGTGTGGGCCACGCGGTACTCCCCGCGCCGTACTTCGTTGAGACAGTGATTGGTGGCCACCCGGAACAGGAACGTCTTGAAGCGCGCCGTCGGCTGGTACGCCTTCGCGTTGCGGTAGAGCTTCACGAAGATGTCCTGCGTCAGCTCCTCCGCCCGCTCCCTGTCGCCCACGAAGCGGAAGGCGAACCGCGCCACGCTCGCGTGGTAGCGGTCGAACAGCCAGGCAAACGCCCGACGGTCCCCCGCGGCCACCTTCAGCATCGCCTGTGCGTCCGAATCCACGTCCACGGTCGACTACAACCCCGTCACCCAGAAGAAGTTGCGGACAGCGTCGCTTTGAACCGCGCCCGCCTCCGTGGATACAGTCTCCGGGTGTCGGACGCCACGCGCAGCACACATGCTCCCATCCCCCGGCCCGACGAGGGCCCCGGCCAAGAGCGCCTGGCGGACCTCGCCGCGTGGGCACCGGCTCCGTCCGAGGCGGCCAGCCGCCCCACGCCCCCAGTCGAGCTGCCCCTGCCCGTGCTGGTGAGGGTGGAGCAGGCCGTGGGGGCCTCCGAGGCGGACCGGCCCGAGGCCGCCGCGCGGCTCAATGAAGTCCTGGCGCAGCTGGCCAGCGGCGGCGGGGAGCGGCAGGTGGCGGACACCCTGCACCGGCTCCTCGACGGCGGGAGGCTGGACGGGCTGGTGGACGCCGAGGGGCGCTCCTGCCGCGCGGTGGCGGTGGAGGCGCTCCTGTCCCTGGGCTTCCCCTACGCCCTGGAAGTGGAACCCGACGACCTCAAGCACCTGCGCGCCAACTCCGCGGCCCGGTCCGGCGGCGGCCAGGCGGGGCGCTTCGACTTCGGGCCTGGAGTGCCCGCCACGGTGCTGGCGGGCGGGGTGCTGGCCCAGGTGGTTGAAGAGCTGCTGCGGCCGGGCGCGGTCGAAGGCACGGTGACCTTGCAGGTGGGCCTGGGCGTGCTGGCGATGATGGCCTTGTGGCTTGCCCCGCCTCGCAGTCCCGTGTACCGCCTGGGCCTGGGCCTGCTGGCCCTCGTGTCGGGCTTCGGGCTGCTGCTGGCCCTGGGGTCCGCGGGCCACTCCGGCGCACTGTGGGCAGGTGTGGCAGGGGGTGTGGCCGTCCTCCTGGCTGCCCTCCGCGAGAGCTAGCTGCCCGACAGGATGCAACACGGATGTCAGAGGGGTGGACTAGGGTCTACCCATCGCGTACTAAAAGCGCGTTCAGGTGAGCCGGGGTGGCTCACCAATACAAGGAGCCAAGGGAAATGGCCGTGAATCAGGAGAAGGAAAAGGCGATCGAGCTGGCGATGTCCGCCGTGGAGCGCCAGTTCGGTAAGGGTTCCATCATGCGGCTCGGCAACGACGAGCCCATGGTGCACGACGTCCAGGCCATTTCGACGGGCTCGATCTCCCTGGACATCGCCCTGGGCGTGGGCGGCGTGCCGAAAGGCCGGATTGTCGAGATTTTCGGACCGGAGTCCTCCGGCAAGACGACGCTGTGTCTCCACATCGTCGCGGAGGCGCAGAAGCGCGGTGGCATCTGCGGCTACGTGGACGCGGAGCACGCGCTGGACGTGGGCTATGCGCGCAAGCTGGGCGTGCGCACCGACGACCTGCTCCTGAGCCAGCCGGACACCGGTGAGCAGGCGCTGGAAATCACGGAGATGCTGGTGCGCTCGGGCGCCATCGACGTGCTGGTGGTGGACTCGGTGGCCGCGCTCGTTCCCAAGGCGGAGCTCGAGGGTGAGATGGGCGACGCGCACATGGGCGTGCAGGCGCGTCTCATGAGCCAGGCGCTGCGCAAGCTCACGGGCACCATCTCCAAGAGCCAGACGTGCGTCATCTTCATCAACCAGATTCGCATGAAGATTGGCGTGATGTTCGGCAACCCGGAGACGACGACGGGCGGCAACGCGCTGAAGTTCTACGCGTCGCAGCGCATGGACATCCGCCGCATCGGCGCCATCAAGAACGGCGAGAACGTGGTGGGCAGCCGCACCCGCGTGAAGGTCGTGAAGAACAAGGTGGCCCCTCCGTTCAAGGAGGTCGAGTTCGACATCATGTACGGCTCGGGCATCTCCCGAGAGGGCGACCTCATCGACCTGGCCTCCAACGACAACATCGTGGAGAAGAGCGGCAGCTGGTTCTCCTTCAACGGAGAGCGCATCGGCCAGGGCCGTGAGAACGCGAAGGACTACCTGCGCGAGCACCCGGAGATCGCCAAGGAAATCGAGGCGCGCGTGCTGGAGAAGTACGGCATCGCGAAGGGTCCGGGTGGCGCCGCCGCTCCCGCCGCGGAGGAGGCGCCCGCCGAGGCCACCACCGAGAAGCGCCCGCGCGTGAAGGCCGTGAAGTGAGTCGGTGAGACGGTGGCTCTGCTTGAGCCGCTGCTCGACACACCGTCCGGGGCTGTCCTCTCCAACCGAGGACAGCCCCGTCGTGTTTCATGCGCGCGGCGTGAGTCGGCTGCCGCGCCCGGTAGCTGACACGGTGCGTTGTGTCAGACGCGTGGCGGGGATGTTTCCGGAGTGATGGATGGGAGCCGTAGACTCTCGCGCGCGGGTCCTTCACCCGCGTCCCCATTTCGGGAGTCCCGCCTTGTTCGACAGATTGAAGCGTCGCAGCTTCCTGCAGGCCGTGGTCGCCGTCGCGGCAAGCACCTCATTCGGCTGTTCCGACGACAACGACACGCCGTCCAATGACGGCTCGAAGTACTTCCCCCAGTCCATCTGCTCGGGTGACCCACGTCCGGACAGCGTGGTGCTGTGGGTGCGCGCGGTGAACCCCGACAATGCGGGCGCGGACACGCCGGTGCGACTGGAGGTGTCGACGAGCGAGACCTTCGGCAGCCTGTTCCTGGACCGGAGCTTCTCGGCGCTGGCGGCCAATGACCATGCGCTGAAGGTGAAGGTGACGAACCTGTCGCCGCGCACCACGTACTACTACCGCTTCACCTTCGAGACGGGCGGGCAGAAGTACACGACGGCGACGGGCCGCACCCGCACGGCGCCGGCGGCCGGGGACGACGTGGCGGTGAAGTTCGCCTTCGCCAGCTGCCAGGACTACATCGGCCGTTACTACAACGCGTGGCAGCGGCTGCTGCAGCTCGACGAGGACCTGGACTTCGTGGTGTTCCTGGGTGACTACGTCTACGAGACGACGGGTGACCCGTCCTTCCAGTCCGGCGGCGACACGCGGGCGGTGGTGTTCAGCGAGCCGGAGAAGGCGCTGAAGGTGGGAGTGGGGCTGACGGCCTTCTTCGCGGCCAACTCACTGTCCAACTACCGCGACCTCTACAAGACGCTGCGCACGGACAAGGTCATCCAGAAGGTCCACGAGCGCTACCCGTTCATCGTCATCTGGGACGACCACGAGTTCTCCGACGACAGCTGGGGCGCCAACGCGACGTACCTGGACGGGCGCGCGCCGGAGCTGCAACTGGAGCGCAAGCAGAACTCCGAGCGGGCCTTCTTCGAGTACATCCCGCTGGACGCCGCGAACGCGGCGGAGGGCGCCATGGACCCGGCGGCGGCGCCGGTGTATCCGAACACGCTCGTCTACCGTGACTTCGAGTTCGGCAAGGCGCTGAAGCTGGCGGTGGCCGACTACCGCACCTTCCGCCCGGACCACCCCATCCCCGAGGACGCGTACCCGGGCAAGGTGG
>Ga0126314_10000020_pt1 | contig 110207 bp, 90 predicted proteins | sample Plot105B_FD_92535 | JGI IMG/M metagenome (GOLD analysis project Ga0126314, IMG submission 92535) | Serpentine soil microbial communities from UC McLaughlin Reserve, CA, USA - Plot105B | ecosystem: Environmental > Terrestrial > Soil > Grasslands | place: USA: UC McLaughlin Reserve, Lake County... | reverse complement strand
GAAGTGAAGGAGGATGTGCTGGAAATCCAGCCCATCGACACAGGCATCCTGATTGGTATCCCCCAACACCGGGAGAGGGCGATTGTCCGCGATGCGGGTGAAGGACCCACCGGAGGCCCGGGAGACCCCTTCGAGAAAGGCGAGGAAGCCTGGCGGAAGCATTGACGACGACAGCCCGAAGTTCACATAGCCCTCGAAAACATCCACGTCGAAGACCAGGGCATAGGAAGAGCTGTCTTCCCGCAGCGGATCTCCCGTCTTCAACATGTTGCGCGCCTTCCACTGCCAGGAGTCCTGGGTCAACACAGGGTAGACGTCGACGCTGGATGGACCATGGCAGGGTGACGTCACGGGCGTGCTGTTCTCCTCCCCATCGGAGATGAGCCAGAGGCGCTTCGAGGCGTTCGCGCCGGGCTTGTGTTCCAGGAGGCGGTCCACCGCCTGACAGATGGCCATCGCCAAGGGCGTGGACCCGTTTCCGACCTGCAATTGCTCGAGGGTGTCGTCGGCCCCCGCCGCGTCGGTGAAGCCGGACTCCTCCAACGCGGAATCCCCCTCGAATGTCCAGATGGCGTACTCCGTCGTCAGGGGTGGCGCCAGGGTCAGGTAGCGACGCGAGCGGAGCAGGGCCTCGGCGAAGCGCGTTGCACCTCCTTGACGAGAGGCCTGCATGGAGCCGCTTCGGTCAATCAGGATGAGAACGTGCTCTTCATCGAAAGGCTGGGCCCCCGCACTGCCCGCCACCAACAGCACCGACGCCACCATGAGGCCGCGCCCGATGAACGAAAGGCCTATCCCTACGCACCCGCTCAATCCTGTCATTCCAACTCCCATTGTGGTTTCCCCTTACGTTAAGGACTGCCAAATGAATCCGTGACATTCAGCGCCCGCATAAAAATCCGCACTCGCGGCGTCAGTGATTCGATGCTTGACAATCCGTCTGTGTCTGACGGCTAATATCACTCGCATGCTTTTGCATTCAAGTTTCAAAAGCAAGAGGGCTACATTGAACCACGCATTGTTGGCCGCAGTCTGCCTGGGCAGTCTTGCCTTGGCGCCCGTTGCGCATGCGAGTGGCGGCAGGGGACTCACCTGGGCGCGAGTCAATCATTCGGCCGGCATCGACGAGGTTGGCTGTGAAGGGTGCAACGCCTATACGGGGGACACTGCATGCGTTGAGAGGCGCCCGATCCTCTGCCTCAAGCCGGACGCGTCTCCACGCCCCGTGAACCTGAGCTACATCCACTTTTCGGGCTGGGCTGCCGGAAATATCGCGACGACGCTTCCTGTCTCGGGAACCCTGCTCAAGAGCCTGGTCGCCGCCAATCAGATGTGTGTCCAGTTCTTCGGTACTGGCTGGAGGATGGCGTCCTTCCACGACGCCTGGGGATGGGGATTCAACGCCTATGGTGCTGTTCGCGCAGACACCCGCTTTTGGGTCTACATCAGCGACCAGCCCGCCAATTGTTGGAACCCGTAGTCACGGTTGTCCGTAGTTCGTCCCGGTAGCTCCGTAGCGATTGCCCCATCAGCCTGCAGTCAGAAGGGAACATCACGTCATGTCGAAATCGAGAGTGTCGTCTCTCGCGGTGCTCGCGTTTGTTCTGGGTGTCGCAGGACAGGCGGTCGCCGCGCCCATGCATCCATCCGAAAGACGATATCCTGGCAACTTCTCCGCGTACGTCCAGAGCAGCTTCGAGCTCCTGGCGGACTCGGACAACAACAGCCTTGTCTACTTCATCCCCAAGATTGGCGGCGTGGCCATCCTGGCGCCACAGAGCAGCGACCCAGCTCCGCAGTTCGCCATCACCGCATACATGCCGACGGACGGCATTTTCACGGGGAAGGTGCTGACCGCCATGGGCGGCACGCTCTCACCCACCGCTGACCTGGGCGCCCTGCAAGCGCTCCAGAATGAGGCACAGACCCAGGGGCTGGTGATTGCGCCGGCTCCCGTGAAGAGCGCCACCACCATCTTCAGCATTTTCGGGCAGCAGAACCTGGTGGGTCGCGTGGACGCCGCGTGCATCGCGAAGGAAGTCATCATCATCATGGACGGGCAGACGTTCATCAACAAGGTGCCGGAGTGCAAGGTCAAGAACGAGTTCGGAGACATGGTGCTGACCGACACCATGTACCAGTTCTCCTCCGTGAGGGCGCCCCCCAATGGCACGGCCAACCAGAACATCTCCTTCCAGGCCACCGTCCTGCCGGCCAAGGCGACTCAGCTCAGGAATAAGATGAACACGGGAGCCGCCTGGAATGACATCCTCTACTCGACCATCCAGTGGGAGGTCGGGACCCAATCGCTCACCCGGCAGGCCCGCGTCACCGTGAACTGGCAGTCCGTCTTCGAGCAGGCGAGCGCGTTCGCCGCCTTCCATGCCAACGCCTGCATCGACGTGGAGATCAGTGCCTTCTTCCAACGTGTAGCCACGTGCCAGGGTGGACCGACGCCCTGCGGCGTCCTGGTTGAGTACAGGCAGACCAATGGTACCTGGAGCACCCAGGCGCCCAACAACGCGAGCTTCATCAGCGCCGTGAACGCGCTGGAGCAGACGCTCCGCAATGAACTCTTCACGCAGATTCGCGCGGTCAATGGCCCCGTCTCCACCGAGGCCCGGGCCGTCTTCACCCTGCGCGCCAACTACGAGAAGATCATCACCAACCGGAACGAGGTCATCTACTTCACCTACAACGAAGGGCCGAAGGCCTTCGGTGCCAACACCACCCTGAACCTCGACTGCATGCTGGGTGGGTACGAGGCAGGCGTCGTGTTCTGGGACATGCTGCAGCCGCGCTGTCGCGCGCGCGTGGGGCAGCCGTAGGCCCTGACGTGTGAGTCTCGGGAAGGAGGCACGCGGTTCCGCGCCTCCTTCCCTTCCTTCCCTCCGCTGTCCTGGATTGTTGATATGCCTGCCCATCGAATCTTTGTCACGCTCGCGGTAGCGCTCTTTTCCATGGGGGCGGAGGCCACGCCGTCGGCCTCACCCACCATGGCGGGGACGACGCCGCCCCTGGACTACTCCCGGACCCTCGAGCAGTCGTCCATGGTCTTCGTTCCCTATGAGGGCATGACGAACCGGGGACCGCTCTACTTCAGGCAGTACACCCAGGTTTCCCTGGGGCCCGTATCCGTGGGGGACGGTCTGCGGCACATCTCCGTGAACCTCAGTCCGACCGCCGTGGCCCAGAACGAATATGTCCCGTTCCTGAACCAGCACGGCATCATCGACATGGACACCCCCGTGGTTCCCGCTTTCGGTTCGTGTCAGCCCACACAGGCCATCAAGGACTACCTGTCGTTCATGCCAGAAGGCTATCGCCCCACCACGTCCGCGGGCGGTTATCCCGTGGCCTGCGTCCTCAGCTTGTACTACCTGGACGTCGTGGAGCAGCAGGTCCTGGCCCGCATCGCGGCGGGGCCGGTGATGAATCTCAATGCAACCATCCCCTTGTGCGCACCAAACAGCCCGCAACTGGATGTCAACGCGATCAATCAAGCGCTCCGGGCGCGCGGCGTGTTGCAGGTGTCCTCGGCGGGAGTCTGGACAGGGAACCACTGGCGGGTCCTGTATGAGTCCGCGATTCTCTCGCGCACCTCACCCGAGCTCTTCGTCACTGCGAATCCCGAACAGGGCTGGACTGCCTACATTAAGCTCTTCCAGGTCGACATGGCGACGGAGACCACAACCATGAGCGCCGCGAACGCACAGCGGCGCCTGCTCATGTGTGTCCCCCGTCCCATTGTCATCCAATACGGACAGGTCGCCGTGCCCTGAGTCGAGAACGGCTCGGTCTCCGGTGCCTCGGCGCGTCCGAGGTATCGTGGGACCGGGTGTCGTCGGGAGGAGCGTTCGAGCATGCGGACTCGCGATTGGAATCTCATCGCATGGCTGGGAATGGCGGCCTGCAAGGTAGACCCGTCACCTCCCGAAAGCGGGCGGGAGGACGCCGTGAGGGCCTGCATCCTCGCGCGCGTGCAGGGCTCGCGGGCGGTCGGCGACCAGACCCTCTCGGGCTACGTCCTGGTCCACGCCTACCTCGAATGCGTCGAGCCACTGCAGGACGCTCAGGTCCCTGAATTCCGGACCGTCTGCCAGGGCTGGGTGCGAATCCTTCCGGAAGACCCCTCGCGGATTCAGCTCGTCTCCCAGGAGGGCTTCATCCCTTGAAGGCCCTGTTCGCGCTCATTCTCCTGGCTGGGCTCACGGGCCAAGCCCTCGAGGAGAAGGCGACTGAATGCGTGGGCTGCCACACCGCGCAACGGACCATTCCCCAGTCGCGTTTCGGCAACGGTCTGGGGCGATGGACGGATGCGCATTGCTATGGCTGCCACGCGGAGCTGAACGACGTCGCGCGGATGCGACATCGCCGCCAGCCGGACCCTCGCTACGTCGCGGTGCCCGTGAGGGAGGAGCGGTTGGCGCGCATGGCAACGACCGAGCCGCTCTCCTACATGATGGCACCCGAGCGCGTGGAGCCTCCCACTGCGTCCCCGCCACGCATCGCCTGGGAGCGGCTTGCCGCCTTCCTCAAGCGCCCCAGCACCCTCTCCCACACCGGAGGCCAGCGCGCGCCCCGGATGATGGCTTACCCAGATCTCACCGCCCAGGAGGCTCGCGAGGCCGGTCGCGTGCTGGGAATCAGGCAGGCGCGCGTGTCCGCGCCAGCGACCCGCTTGTCTCCCCAGGAGCGCAAGCAGGCGGAGACGCTCTGGGCGACGCGCTGCGTGGCATGTCACGGTGGAGAGCAACTGCTCGCGGGAAGGACCGCCGTCACGCTCGGAATCTATACCCCGGAGTGGTTGCAGGCCTACGCGGCGAACAAAGTCTCCTCCCCCACGGGCGGCGAGCGCGCCATGCCCGAGGTCCCCCTCGACTTGAAGGAGGCCCGTCTGCTGTATCGCCTCTTCGGAGAGCTGCGTGTCGAGGCGGAGCGGGAAGTCGATACAGCGGTCGAGAAGCTCAGGCTCGATGCGGCGCCTCTGCCGGCTCAGGTATCGCCGGACTTCATCCGCCATCTCTGGGGCTCCTTCCTGCGCGAGGCCACTTGCGTCCACTGCCACGCGACCAGTCCTCGCGCCGCACGCGCCTTCACCGCCACCGAGGACGGGCTGCGGCGCTATCTTCGCGAGCAGGGGGGGGCGAAGTTCTGGTCGCGGCTGGCGACCCGCCGAGTGGAGGCTCGACACGGGCTCGTGGCCGAGAAGCCCGGCATGCCCATGGCGGGTGCACCCCTTTCCGACGAGACACTTTCCCTCATCGCACGCTGGGTCCTGGATGGATGTCGGGACCCGAATGGACAGCGCGCGTGCAAACCCTGACTCGTCCCGCGGAGGAAGTCTGTCATGCGCGAACAACCTCGAGGCTCACGCGAATGGTTATGGCTGTGGGGACTGCTGCTGGGGGTGAGCCTCTGCGCCGGATGTGAGCCCGGGTCGGGCGCGCAGGGCCTCGAGGACGTGGCGACGGCGCAGCCGCTGGTCGGGCGGCTCGCACCTGTCCGCCTCGCGCTCGGGCAATACCATTCGGTGGGAGCCCACTCGGACGGCACCGTCTGGGCATGGGGTTACAATCGACAGGGACAGCTGGGAGATGGGACCAACCTCGACAAGCCCACGCCGGTTCAGGTGCAGGGGCTCACGAGCATCAGCTCCGTGGCGGCGGGAGACCAGTATTCACTGGGCCTGGGTTCAGACGGCATCGTCTGGGCCTGGGGCGACAACACCAGCGGGCAGTTGGGGAATGGGACCTTCACTGCGAGCCCACGACCCCAGCGGGTGAGCGGGCTGATGCAGGTGGTCTCCCTCGCCTCCGGCTTCTCCCATGTGCTTGCCCTCCGCTCGGACGGGACGGTGTGGGCATGGGGTGACAACCGCTACAATCAGCTCGGAACGGGCTTGCTGACCCGCAGTGCCACGGCCCTCCAGGTTTCCGGGCTCGACGACGTGGTGGCGGTGGTCGCGGGCGGATACTCATCACTGGCGCTTCGCGCGGATGGCACCGTGTGGGCCTGGGGCGACAACCGCTATGGTCAGCTTGGGGATGGGACGACGACTCGACGCATCACCCCGGTGCAGGTCTCACCGCTGAGTCAGGTCGTCGGCCTGTCCTTCGGCGCCTATCACGGACTGGCGCTGCTCTCCGATGGGACGCTCAAGGCATGGGGCTACAATGCCTTCGGTCAGCTCGGGGATGGGACGACCACGCAGCGGCCCCGACCCGTCACGGTCGCGATGAGCGAGGTTCGCGCCATTGTCGCGGGCAACTATCACTCGCTGGCGGTGCGCGCGGACGGCGCGGTATGGGCTTGGGGTGACAATCGCTACCGGCAGCTCGGGACGGGGAACCTGGTCCCCAGTCTCACCCCCATCCACGCGGGGTTGATGGGGGGCGTCACGCTGGTCGCTGGCTACAAGCACTCCGTGGTGTTGTGCTCGGATGGCACGGTGTGGTCCTGGGGGGACAACATCTTCGGCCAGTTGGGAGACGCGTCCTTCGAGCCGCGCATGGCGCCGGTGCAGGTCCGCGGGCTCGCGTTGGGAAACGCGGACCTGACGACCGGGCAATTGCATTCCCTGTTCCTCGAACCGACGGGCCAGCTGTGGGCATGGGGAGACAACGAGAAGGGGCAGCTGGGCAATGGCAGCCAACAATCCAGCAGTGTGCCGCAGCCGGTGAGCTTGTCGGGCGTGAGTGCCGTCTCCTCCGGCTTCAAGCACGCCCTGGCGCTCAAGTCGGACGGCACCGTCTGGGCTTGGGGCGTCAATACCGATGGCCAACTCGGCGATGGGACCACGACGAGCCGCGCCACCCCTGTCCACGTCTCGGGGCTTTCCTCGGTCGTCGCCGTCGCCGCAGGGGACTACTACTCCCTCGCGTTGCGTTCGAATGGCACCGTGTGGGGGTGGGGGTTCAATCGCTATGGCCAGCTTGGAGATGGCACCACCACGGACAGACGGACGCCGGTCCAGGTCTCGGGGCTGTCTGATGTCGTGGCCATCGCCGCGGGAGGAGGCCACTCCCTCGCGCTGCGCTCGGACGGCACGGTGTGGGCTTGGGGCTACAACTTCGATGGTCAGTTGGGCAATGGCACCCGCCTCTGGACCATCCTGCCGGTCCAGGCGAGCGGGATGAACAACGTCGTGTCCATCTCGGCGGGAGCCTTCTTCTCGCTCGCGCTGCGCGCGGACGGCACGGTCTGGGCCTGGGGTTACAATGCTTCGGGACAGCTCGGAATCGGCGTGACGGGAGGGAGCGCGCTGCCTGTCCAGGTCTCTGGGTTGAACGCCGTAAGCCGGATCGCTACTGGGAGCTACCACTCGCTTGCGCTGCGCTCCGACGGGAAGGTCTGGGCTTGGGGGTTCAATTTCGATGGCCAATTGGGCAATGGCACACGGGAGAGCCGCTACCTACCTGGGATGGTCGTGGGCCTTGAGGGGGTCACGGACATCGTCGCGGGTGACTATCACTCGTTCGCCGCGCGCTCGGACGGCTCGCTCTGGTCCTGGGGCTACAACGGCATGGGGCAGCTCGGCGATGGCACCACCACCAGCGCCTTGATGCCCGTGCAGGTCCAGGGGCTGTAGTCAGATCCGGATGAGGCCCACCACGTCGCCGTCACACTTCGACGGCGTCGAGGGTCAATCCCTCCGACTCAGCGTCCTGGCAATCACCTCGCGCATGCTCGTCGGCGTGCGCCCGAGCAGCTTCCGCAGGGTGGGGTCGACGGCCGCGAACTCCCCATCGCGGCTCGCGCGGTAGAGGCCAAGCGAGATGGCGACCCCTGCGGCGGGCATGCCGGACGCGTCCAGCTTCGCGCGCAGCGCGTCCTCCGACACGGTGCTTCGACGGAGTGGACGTTCGAGGATGCTCGACGCGAGGGCGCACAGCGCTTCGAAGTCGAACGCCTCCGAGGCCGTGAGTGGCGGCGTCGGACCGTCGTACTTCCCTTCGTTCGCCAGGATGACGGCCGCTGCCTCCGCGAGGTCCGCGTGCGGGGTCCAGGAGACCTTGCCGTCCGCGGGCGCCTCGAAGATGCCGGTCTCCCAGCTCTTCGCCAACAGGAGCATCGCACTCGACGCGTAGAAGCCGTTGCGAAGCGCGGTCCACTTCAGACCGGAGTCGTTCAGCAACTGCTCCGTCTCCGCATGGTCGAGCATCGGGGGAAACGCCGACGAACGGCTCGCCGCCATGTGGCTGGTGTAGACGATGCGCCGCACGCCCGCGGACCGCGCGGCGTCGATGGCGGAGCGATGCTGGGCGAGGGTGTCGCCGCCATACGCCCGCGCATTCGACGAGACGAGCAGGACCTGGGAGGCCCCCTCGAAGGCCCGCGCGAGGCTCGCCGGGTCCGCGAAGTCACCGCCGCGCACCCGGATGCCGCGTGCCGCCAGCTCCTGGGCCTTGCCCACGTCGCGGACGCTGACGGCGACCTGGTCCACCGGCACACGGGTGACCAGGCTCTCCACGATGAGACGGCCAAGCTGCCCTGTCGCTCCAGTCACCACAATCATCGAACGCTCCTTTTGATACCGGTGGAATCAAGATTCCGTTTCCGTCGATAACATAGGGTCTGTTAGCGTCGATATCAACTCGGCATTAGCGGCGTTCTCGGGCAGCGTGCTATCTCCGACTCATGACGGACCGCGAGAAGTTCGCCGCTGAAGACGCGGATGGCTCTGAGGTGCGCGCGCGCATCATCGAAGCCGCCGCCGAGCTCATCTCCTCCGGAGGGCCCGAGGCCGCGACCACGCGCGCCGTGGCCTCCGCGGCGGGGGTGCAGGCTCCGACGCTGTACAGGCTCTTCGGAGACAAGCGCGGCCTGCTGGCGGCCGTCATCGAGCACGTGATGAAGCGCTACGTGTCGGAGAAATCCAAGCGCAGGCCGCACCCGGACCCGCTCCAGGACTTTCGCGACGGCTGGGACATGCACGTCGAGTTCGGCCTCAGCCACCCCGGTCTGTTCGCGCTCATGAGCAGCGACCCTCAGCTGTTGTCGTACTCGCCCGCCCAGGGCGATGGGGAGGCCGTTCTGCGGCGCCGCATCCGGAACATCGCGCTCGCGGGCAGGCTGCGCGTCAGCGAAGAGCGGGCGGTCGGCCTCGTGTCGGCGATGGGCACCGGGGCCGTGCTCACGCTCCTGGCCCAGCCCGAAGGCAAGCGCGACCTTGGGCTCGCCGACGCCGCGCGCGAGGCGGCCGTGGCCGCGATAACGAGCGAGGCGGCGAAACCAGCGAACGCGGAGGTCCGCGCGGTGGCCACGGCCCTGCGTGCATCCGTCGCTCGCCTCCGTGTGCTCTCGAAAGGCGAAAGCCTGCTGTTGAGCGAACTGCTCGAGCGCATCGCGGACGCCGAGTGACGAAGGTGCCCGGCGAAGCCCTCGACTCAAGGCCGAGGGCGCTCCTGCTTCGTCAAGGCACGGGGCTGGGATGGCTTTCGCGCAGGGGCGACCCGCCATCGCACCGCTGGACCCGGTCCTCCGCTACCTCCTCAAGACGAACCCCTGCCACGGGGTTCCTTGGATGTGATTGCGGATGGGGGCATGTCAGGCGGAGCGCTGCTCTTCCGGAGCGGCCTCGCCCACCTTGAGGTGCTTTCGCAGCCAGTGCGCCAGCGCGTCTGCCTGGTCCTGGCGGGTGAAGCTGGTGATGGCTGCCTCGCGTGCCTCGCCGTCGTCGGTGGAGAAAGCGAGGGTGAGCTGGTAGCTGCTCACCTCCTTCCCCGGGGGCTTGCGAAGCTGGGGGTCTACGCGGAGTGACAACACGTCGCTCCACCGGACGTCGAGCCGGTGCTTCCGTTGGAGGTAGGGCGGCAGGGAGAGGCTCCGAGACCGGGCGTTGAGGCGCAGGTCATAGCGCCCGGCCTTCACCCGCGCGCGCGACCACCGCCAGGCGTACACCCCACAGGCGATGACGACGACCCAGGCCCCCACGCCCACGGGCAGGGGGGCGTCGAGACCCATGGTGCCTGCCGTGAGCAGGAAGGACACCACGGCGGAGCCAAACAGGGCCAGGGACACCAAGGTGCCTGTCCACGGCCCGTCGAGCGTCACGCACTCGCTGCCGTCCTCCCAGGTGAAGGTGGACAAGAGCGGCGGCTCCGGCCTCAAGGAACTCACCACGGCGCGGCCCAGCCAGAGCGCTATCAGGTTGAAGGGTATCAGGAGCATGAACAGGAACAGCTCCGAGCTGTCCAGGCCCGTCTCCAGCACCGCCTCCGAGGGTTGACCGGGCTGGTAGTACACGGGGACGCGGGTCCCGACGGGGTAGCGTGCCACCTGCTTCTCCGCGAACCCGCGGTTCCCCGACATCGACTGGGTGGACTGGACCTTGCTGCCCTCGTGGGGCTGCCCGTCGACGGAGTAGGCATAGGCCAGCTTCAGGCCGTACTCGGTGGACTTGTTCCTGCGCGTCTCCACCACCTCGCTCCGGGTGATGGTGCCCTGCACGGAGGGCCAGCTCTCCGTCTGTGCCTGGCGCACCAGGTTGGAGGCGGCGAAGTAGTCAGCCGCCGCCGTCATGCCCACCCACGGCAACACGAACACGAGGAAGAAGAGGAACGAGCCCAGGCGAGAAAACATGGCCTCAGTCTACAGCGAACCTCCGGAATAAGGAGAGGGCCGCCGTCGCCTCACGGCCACGTAACGCGGATGCAATTTCAACCGGGCTGCTTCTCCAGGTACTCTCGCACGCGAGCGAACGCGTTCGGCTGCGTATAGACGTCCCCCCGGCTGTTCAGGGCCGCGTCGCACACCACCCGAGCGACCTCCTCCGCCGTCTGGGGCGCGCCGCCGATGGCCGCGAGGACCTCGGCGGGGAGCTTCCCACTGTCCACCATGCGCTGACCCAGCGCATTCTGGCCGAAGTCGGTCGTGATTCGCCCGGGGTAGACGACCACCACGCGAAGGTGGGGGTGCGAGCCCGCCAACTCGATGCGGAACGCCTCGGAGAGCGACATCATCGCCGCCTTGGCCGCGGCGTAGGCGGCGCGCGGAGGGAGCGGGGTGCGGCCCAGCAGCGACGACACGTTCACGATGGCGCCCGTGCCACGCGCCTGGAGATGCGGCGTCACGACCTGCATGCCGTAGAGCACCGACTTCATGTTGTCGCGAATCATCGCGTCGACATCATCGTCGGTGATTTCGAGCAGGGGGCGGCCGATGCCTCGACCCACGTTGTTGATCCAGATGTCGACGCGGCCGAACTTCGCGACGGCCTCATCGAAGAGGCGCCGCACCTCGTCGCGCTTCGTCACGTCGGCGACGACGGCGTGGGCCTGGTCCCCACAGCGCCTGGCCACTTCTTCGAGGGGACCGGCGCGGCGCGCGGCCAGTGCGACTGATGCGCCACGGCGCGCGAGCTCCTCGGCTACGGCGGCCCCAACCCCTCCGCTCGCTCCAGTGACAACCACGACATGCTCCGCGAAATCTCGATGGCTCATGCGGTCCCTTGTACCCGCCGCCACCATCCTCGGATTGGAAGGACCGGACATCTTCACCGCTCCTTCCTCGGCTGCTTGAACGAGGGAGGGGGCCGCGCGAGAGTACGAGGGTGCCGCGCACGATGGACTCCGCCGCCTCGACGTTCTCTCTTTCCCGCTTCGTCGAGGACGCTCGCGTTGTCGCGCCCGTCACTGGACGCGCCCGTCACTTCGCACGGCTGCCTGACGGGAGAACGACCCTGGTCATTCGCGTGCTCCAGGAGGGGCGGAGCGGGGATGTCTGCGTCGCGGGCCCACGCACGCGGGCGCTGTTCAAGAACGCCACCGGCGTCTCGCGCGCCATCATCCTTCAGTTCAAGCCCGGCTGGTCGGTGCCGCTCCTGGGCGTGGGAGCGAGCGCGCTGACGGACCGCATCGTCCCGCTGGAGGACCTCTGGGGCCGCTCGGGCGGGGAGCTTTGTCACGAGCTCCTCGCGGCGCGAAGCCTGCCGGAGGTGCTTGACCGGCTCTCCCAGGCAGTGGCCCTTCGCACCCGCCAGAGCTTCGAACCGGCCTCGGCACGGCTCGCTCGCCGCGCGGTTCGCTTGCTCGAAGGAGACGAAGTGCGAGTGGAGAGCGTGGCGGCGCGGCTGGGCATCACGGCGCGGCATCTTCGCCGTGCCTTCACGGAGAGCGTCGGCATCGGGCCCAAGGACTTCGCGCGGACCGTTCGCCTGCGGCGCGCCGTGCGGATGGCGGAGACCTCGAGGGACTGGGGCCGCATCGCCGCGGAGGCGGGCTACTACGACCAGTCGCACCTCATCGCCGACTTCAGGGAGCTCATCGGGCTCACACCGGGAACCTTCCTGAAGCGCGCGGGCGAGCGGTTCGGCTCCGGCGACGCGGAGGCCGGGTTCCACGACGCGACAGGGAGATGAGTCTCACGCTCAGGCGGAGCGCGGCTCGCGCGGAGCGGTCTTCGTTGCCGCGCGCACGGCCCGTCAGCTCTGGGCGGTGGGCCGGATGAGAATCTCGCTGACGTCGACATCGGCTGGCTGTTCGAGCGCGAAGACAATGGCGCGGGCAACCGCCTCCGGAGGCATCGCGTGCTGCTCGCGAATCGTCTCGAGCTGGGACTTCACCAAGGGGTTCGTCACGTGCTCCGGGAAGTTCGTCCGGGTGACCCCTGGTGAGATGATGGTGACCCGCAGCTTGTCGCCCGCTTCCTGGCGCAGGCCCTCGGAGATGGCGCGCACGGCGAACTTCGTTCCGGCATAGACGGCCTGGTTCGGGACGATGCGATGTCCCGCCGAGGACGCGGTGTGGACGAAGTGCCCGAAGCCTTGTCGGCGGAAGAGCGGCAGCGCCGCGGCGATGCCATACAGGACACCCTTGATGTTGACGTCGACCATGTCCTCCCAGTCCTGGACGCGCAGGTCGTCGAGCGGAGAGATGGGCATGACGCCGGCGTTGCTGATGAGGACATCCAGCTTGCCGTAGCGCTGGTTCGCCAGCTCGACGAGGTGGGAGACGTCCTCGCGTCGTCTCACGTCCGTGCGCACATGGATGGCCTCTCCACCCGTGCCCGTGAGGTGCGCCGCGAGTGCTTCAAGGCGGTCGAGGCCGCGCGCGCCCAGGACCAGCTTCGCGCCGCGCTGGGCGAGCAGCCGTGCCGTCGCCTCGCCGATTCCACTGCTGGCGCCCGTGATGGCAACCACCTTCCCTTCGATTCCCGTCATCTGGAGCTCCTCCTGCTTCAAGTGAGGAGGAGAACGTAGGGGGCAGGGCGGATGGCGGGCTTGGGCATTGTTGGCGGAAGGTCCTCCGCCAAGAACGTCCAAGCGCTAGGGACGGCCCGAGTTAGGTTTGGGGCGTGAGCCCTTCTCCTGGTGAGGCCCGCGAGGGCCCGCTGTCCATCCGTGCCTTCTTCCCTCCCGAGGTGCCGGGCCTGCGAGTGGTGCGCTACAGGACCGATGGGAGGCTGTGGCGTGCGGTGAAGGAGCGCTACTCGGTGATGATGACGTACGCCGGGCAAGCGGAGTGGACGTGTGATGGGGAGGTCCGCTACTCGACGCCGGGGACCCTCGATATCAAGCAGCGCGGAGACGTCTATCGAGACCTCCGTCGTGATGGGCCCGCGTGCTTCCAGGTGTTCGCCTTCGACGAATCACTCGTCGCCGAGGCCCGAGAGCGCCTGTGCCTGCCGGCCTCCTCCCGCCTGCTTCACGCCCAGCTCGCGCGAGAACTCCCCGTCGCCGCGCCCTTCGTCCGGCTCCACGCCTTGTTCGCCGACGAGGGGCCCAGGCCCTCCAGCGCCCTGGCACTCCAGACCGCGGCCACCGAGGCGCTCTTGGCGCTGGTGGGCTGCTTCGGGGCGTCGCCCCCAGCTCCCATGCGGCGCTCGAGCCGGTCTGTCCGCAGGGCATCCGAGGCGCTGCATTCCTCCCTGGAGGAGGGCATCTCGCTGGACGCGCTGGCCGGACACGCGGGCCTGGACAAGTTCCATCTGTGTCGTGCGTTCCGCGAGGAGGTGGGGATGCCGCCCCACGCGTACCTCACCCACCTGCGCGTCTCCCGGGCCATGGGGCTTTTGACTCAAGGGAGGTCTCCCTCGTACGTCGCTCCCCTGGTGGGGTTCTACGACCAGAGCCAGCTCAACAGGCACTTCAAGCGCATCGTCGGGCTCACGCCGGGACAGTTCGCGCGCTCCGTGCAGTGAGACCTGTCCCACCCGCGGCCGGACCCTGGTGGTCCGGCCGCGAGTCATGACTCCGGATTGTCACGCACCCGGGCAGGTCGCGGGCTCCAGGTAGAAGCCCTCCCACGAGCCAGCGTCGGTGGGACTGCAGATGCCCCCGTTGCCGCCACTTCCGCTCTGGATGGGCGCGCCGAGGGTGTTCTCCTTCCAGTTGCGCGCGGTGCCCGTCGTCGCTTCGAAGCCATGGCGGTTGCGGCCGCCGTGGACCCCGCACTCATGGCGGGTGAACGGCTCCGCCGTGCCGAGCGTGGCGTTCAAGGTGAGCTGGTCGGTGACCACCGCCAGGTACGCGCCGCTCGCGCTCTTGAGCTTGTACTTCGTGCCGCTCGTGACGAACTCGAAGACCGCTCCGCCCGCCTGAGTCGTGCTGATGGCGGCCACCTTGCCCGCGCCGTCGACGGTGAGCCACTTGTCGCTGCGCTCGCTCTGGATGCGGAAGCAGCCCGCGGCGGCCGTCTCGATGTGGCACGTCGCATCGCAGCCATCGCCCGGCTGGGTGTTGCCATCGTCGCACTGCTCGCCGCTCTCGACGGTGCCGTTGCCGCACACGGGGCTGGTGCCGCCGCCCGGGCAGGTCACCGGTTCGAGGTAGAAGCCCTCCCAGGCGCCCGCATCGGTCGGGCTGCAGGCGCCGCCATTGCCGCCGTCACCGCTCTGGATGGGCCCGTCCGCCGTGGTCTCCTTCCAGTGGGGCGCGCTCCCCGTCGAAGCCTGGAAGCCGACCCGCGTGCGCCCGCCATAGCCGCAGGGAATCTGGGTGAAGGACTCCCCGCTGGCGAAGTTGGCGCTCATCGCGAGCTGGTTGGTCACCACCGTCAGGAACGCGTCGCCGGAGCCCTTGAGCTTGTACCGGGGGCCGTTGGGTACGAGCTGGAAGACCTGTCCGCCGGCTTGCGTCGTGCTGCTGGCGACGACCTTGCCCGCGCCGTCGACGGTGAGCCACTTGTCGCTGCGCTCGCTCTGAATCTGGTAGCAGCTCCCGCCCGAGGTCTCGACGAACGTGGCCGTGTAGGTGGCCGCGCCGCCAGGGGTGGTGAAGTCATGGTGTTGCGTGCCACCGTCCGACCACGACGAGAACGACCAGAACTTTCCGTTCGCGTACTGCGGCGAGTCGACGCCCACCGAGCGCACGACGCCGACCACGCCCGTCGTGTCATGCGGCGCGGCGAAGGGCCGCCCGTCCATCAGCACCTGCAGCCCGCTCGGCACGCTCGTCACCCGGAGCGGCACGGTGACCGGGAGGACATCGCGGTACGTCGTGTGGGTGAGGCCAATCGAGTCGCGCACCGTGAGCCGCACGCGATACCAGACGTTGGCCGAGCTCTCGCCGATGGCCGGGATGGGCCAGCTCCCGCTCGTGATGCCAGTGGTGTCGGCCATGGCGGGATGCGAGTGGGTGTCGTGATGGAAGGTGATGTTCCAGGTCAGCGCGCTCGCCGGCAGCGCGCCGTCCTCCAGGTCGCTGGCCGAGCCGGAGAACAGCATGTTCGTGGCCGCGGTATAGGTCGCGCCCGCGGCCGGCGTCGCAATCGTGGCCACCGGCGGTCTGTTGGTCGTCACCGTCAGCACCGCCTCGGTGCTGGTGGCCGAGCCGAGCCCGTTGGTCACGACCGCCCGGAAGCGCGCGCCGCTGTCGGCGAGCTGCGCGGAGGTGAGCACGTAGCTCATCGAGGTCGCCCCGGCGATGTCCACGCCGTTGCGCTGCCACCGGTAGGTGAGGGGCGGCTCACCGCTCGCCGACACCGTGAAGGTCGCCGGCGTGCCGACCGAGACCAACGTGCTCGCCGGTTGCTGCGCGATGCTCGGCGGCAGGGAAGCCGTGTAGGCGATGCGACCCACCTGGCCCGAGTTACGCGCCAGGTAGTAGAGCGCGCCGTCGGGCCCGACATCCAGGTCCACGGGTCCGGGGACCGTCGTCGCGAACAGCGCAGTCGCTCCAGTGTTCGGGTTGATGCGCGAAATCCAGTCGTTGGTGAAGTCCGCGTAGAAGTATTGACCGACATACGCGCTGGGAAACGCGGAGACCGGCGGGTTGTAGAAGGCTCCGCCCGCGATGCAGTTGCCATTGGCGGTGCCTGAGCCATGCGGGTACGCGAAGAACGGCTGCGTGAGCCCCGGGCGGTTGGTGAAGTAGCCCTCGGTCATCGGCCAGCCATAGTTGGCACCGGCCACGCCCCGGTTGATCTCCTCCCAGCCGCCTTCACCCACGTCGTTGATGAACATCATCCCGGTGCCGGGCTGGACGTCGAAGGTGAAGGGGTTGCGCAATCCCATCGCCCAGGTCGCCTTGGCGAGCCCGGTGGCCGTTGCATGGAACGGGTTGTCGGTGGGAATGGTGCCGTCCGGGTTGAAGCGCAGCATCTTCCCGAGCGGCGTGGTCAGGCTCTGCGAGTTGGAGGAGACCGCGTTTTCGCCGACCGAGACGTAGAGCTTGCCGTCGAGTCCAAAGCGGACCGCGCCGCCGTTGTGGTTGGCGGCGTCGAGCGTCGGAAGGTCGGCGATCACCAGCTCGCTGCCGGGGACGACCACATTGCCGTTGGCGGTGAAGCGGCTGACCCGGTTGTGGATGCTGCCGGCGACCGACGTGTAATAGACATACAGATGATGGTTGTTCTCGAAGTTGGGGTCGAACGCGACGCCCATCAACCCACGCTCATTGCCGGTGTCCACCGCGAGCGTCATGAACGGAGTGGGCAGGAGCTGGCCGTTCGCGACGATGCGCAGCGAGCCGCTCTTCTCCGAGACGAACAGGCGCCCGTCGGGCGCGAAGGTCATGGTGGTTGGCCCCTGGAGGCCCCCCACGAAGACGGAGTCGGCGAAGTTGGCGTCTTGGATGACCGCGCCCGCGCGAGAGACCGCGAGCTGGGAGGGCTCCGGTGTCGCCTCCATCGAACAGCCCACGACGAGGGAGAGGACCGCGCACACGACGATGCGCGGAATGGGACACCACGCTCGGACACTCGTTCTCATCTGTGATTGCATCGCGGCTTCTCCCGGTTGAACAGGCTCACGCGGCCCATGGACTGCGTGAGCGCTGATGGTGCTTTCGGGGTTTACCTTGAAAGCCTGTTCATCGGGAGCATAAGCGTGAGGTGAAGCCAGAGAGGCGTGCGCGTGCTTACTTTGACCTACTGCGCGCGTCGTGTGTCGCTGGATGCTTGAACCTGAGGCAGAAAACGAATGCGGCAAACTCGTGCGTATCTTCGAAGAGGCGCCCGGCCGGTCGCTCCTCCGGACGACGCAGGACTCCATCCTCCGGTGAAGGGAGCTGTGTCTGCCCACCCCCGCCTCGCTCTTCAGCGACGCACGCGGGGATGGGACTTCCCGGGGACGCCCAGGCAGTCATTGGATTCGAAGCCTGGGCGAGGGCCGTCATTCAACTCCGACGGGAAGAGCGGCTGTCACAGCTCACAGGTCGGCGCACGGTACGTCAGGATGACCAGACCGGCGTTGCCGCCCATGGGCCTGCTCGCACCGGCCGCGGCCGGAAGGGTCGTGGCGCTCGCCCAGGTGTTGGCGCCGAGTCCCATCGTCTCTGGGGACCCGCCACCGTTGCCTCCCGCAGAGCCTCCTGGCGACACGCCCGAGCCTCCGCCCCCACCATAACCACCACCGCCGCCCGCTCCGGTTCCGGTGCCGCCGTTGAGGCCCGTGCCTCCTCTGCTCATGGAGTTCTGCCCGCCAGCGCCCAAAGTGCCGGCGGTGGGATTGGCATTGTGGTTGTTCGTCCCCGCGGCCCCTCCCGTGTGGCTCCCTCCATGACCCGCGCTGCCCAGGCCACCACCGACGCCTCCCGCCGCGACGCTGATGAGCTGCCCCTCGCTGAGGATCGCGCTGCTCCCGCCGCCACCGCCGCTGCCTCCTCCTCCTCCCATCTGCCCCCCTCCGCCGCCCCCGTAGTATCCAGCCCCGCCCGCTCCGGCACTGCCGCTGTAATACTCACCGCCGCCGCCCCCGCCGCCGACGAACACCTCCAGAGTGCCGGCGCCCAGCGTGAAGGTTCCCGACATCCTGGCGCCATCAGCGCTCGTGAAGTTGGGACCCGCCCCGCCTCCTGCTCCGCCCGCCATGGCGTAGGCGATGGAAATCGGTGCGGCATAGGGATTGGCTTTCTTCAGGTAGGAGGTGACGGTCTTGACACAGAGTTGAGCCGAGAAGACGACCGTGAAGACGTGAGTTGTCTTCTGCCCTTCCGCATCCTGAATCACCAGGGTGATGGCGATGGAGCTGGCCGGAGCCGGAGCCGTCCAGACGACTTCACTCCGCGATGCGCTGTTGACGGGAGTGCCCAGGGTGCCCGTGCTCGCGCTCCACGCGAAGGTGAGGGCCGTGTCCTCGGGGTCATGTGCGTTGACACTCAAGCTCACCGCGTCCCCGGTCGAGACGACGTTGTGTGATTGGAAGGTCTGGTCGATGACCGGCGCCGCGTTGGGGATGGAGGGCAACCCCACGCCGATGCCCAACCGTCCCGTCGTGCTCCCACCCCGCCCATCGCTGACGGTCACCGTCACCTGACACACGCCGCTCGTGGGGGCCGAGGCGGGGGCCGTCCAGGCCGGATTCGTCACGCTCAGGCTGCTGAAGCCGCCACCACAATCATCCTCCCAGGCATAGGTGAGCGCATCACCGTCTGGCTCCACCGCCGTCACGTCCAGGTTCACGGCGCCTCCAGGAGCCACCTGGCCCAGCGGGCCGCCCGTCACCTGGGACACCACGGGCCAGGCATTGAATGAGACCGAAGTGTTCGCGCTCCCCCGCGTGCTCACCACGGCGATCTTCAGGGAGATGCCCGTCTGCCCGCCCTGGCCATCCGTCACGCTCACGCTCAGCGAGTACGTGCCCTCGGCGGCGGGTGCGTTCCAGGTCGGGCTCGCCGTGGTTGCCTGGGTGAGGGTTCCTCCCGTCGCCGTCCAGGCGTAGGCAAGGGGGTGACCGTCCGCGTCGGTCGCCGTGACAGTGAGCGCGACCGATTGGCCTGGCCTTGCGTGGGAGGACGAGGTGCTGAGCCCGGTGAGGCGGGGGACGTTGTTCAGATAAGGCGTTGGCGCGGTGCTCTGCTGGAGCAGGAGCACCACCAGGGTCGTGTCACCCGCGGTGACGGTGATGTCGGTGGCCTGCCCTTCGTAGATCAGGGTGTTTGAAGAATCGAAGGCCTGTGCCTGAAACGTACGCTGGGTCCCCGTTGGGATGCTCCCGATGATGCCACGGAACGTGCCCCCGGTTTTCTGCAAGTCATGCACGATGCTGGGGGAGATGTCGGAGGCGCTCACCGTCAGGGTGACCCTGGCCACCTCCGAGGCTGAGAGCGACTGAATCGAGACGCCGACGTCGGCCGCGCCCACGGTGGATTGTGGACCACATGCAACCAGAAGCAGGATGAGACAGGGGATGATTTCCGGAAGAGGAAAGGACAAACGGCGCCTGCTTCGTGATGCATGTGTTTGAGGCATGGTTCCTCATGGGGATTGTTCAGGAGTACGGGGGCGCACCTGCCAACAGGCGAACACCTGGAGCAGGCTCGCGAAGGGTGACGATTCGCCCCTCCCGGACCCTGAGCGTAAGACTGCCATGCCCTTCGCGCGGGTGTCACCGCCGAGGGGAGGGTTCAGGAGTGACCCGCCCTCGGCTTCCCGCCGCCTTGCCAGACGGGAATGCCAGCATTCAGTCCGCTTGCCTTTGGGCAGACCGCTCTTCGTACATCGACTCAATCAACGCCGCGTGTTTCCGGACGACCGCGTGGCGCTTGACCTTCAGTGACGCCGTGAGTTCGCCACCCTCCACCGTGAACGGACCGGGTGACACCCGGAACTCCTTGATGCGCTCGAAGGACGCCAGGTTCGAATTCGTCTCGGTGACCAGGGTCCGCAGGATGGTGTCGATGCGCGGGTGCGCGGGGTCCGCGGGAATGCCCTCGCGTCGAGCCACCACGGCGAGTATCTCCGTGTCGAGCGCGAACAAGGCCGTACAGTAGTTCCGCGCATCCCCGATGACGACCGCCTCCTGGACGAGCGGGTGTCGCTTGAGCTGCGCCTCTATCTTCAGCGGCGCGACATACTTTCCGCCGCTCGTCTTGAGCAGCTCCTTCTTCCGCCCGGTAATCCGAACGAACCCCTCCGAATCAATGGAGCCCAGGTCTCCTGTCCGGAACCACCCGTCGTCATCGAAGGCTTCCGCCGTTGCCTCCGGGCGATTCAAGTAGCCCCGGGAGATGTTCGGCCCGCGAGCCAGGAGCTCACCATCCGCCCCGACCTTGAGCTCGCAGCGCTTGAAGGGTCTTCCGACAGTGCCAGGACGCATGTTCCCCTTGCGATTGACAGTCAATCCGGGGCACGTCTCCGTCAGTCCGTAGGCATCCAGGATGGTCAGGCCCAACGAGAGGAAGAACAGCTGGACGTCTCCGCGAAGCGCCGCGGCGCCCGAGAGAAGAACGGAGGCCTGGTCCAGGCCCAGACGCGCGCGCAGCTTCGCCAACACCAGGCGGTCCGCCAGGCCGCGCTGAGCCTTCAGCCACACCGGCGGCGAATCGCCGGCGGCGACACGGGACGCGACCTGGCCACCCACGCCCAGGGCCCACTCCAGGACCCAGCGCCGCAATCCTTTCTCGCTCTCGATGGCGCTGGTGATTTTCGCCATCATCTTCTCGAAGACACGCGGCGCCGCGGGGAAGAAGCCGGGTCGCGAGGCAAGGAGGTCCGCCGCCAGCGTGGGCACCGACGACATCACCACGGGCGCGCCGAAGAACGGACCCGCGAACTCCACCATCCGCCCGAAGGAGTGCGCCGCGGGGAGGAAGAGAAACAAGCCGTGCTTGAGCACGTCGTCATCCAACAGCCCCGCGTCGGCGACGTCTTCGAGCATCGCCAGCATGTTGTCGTGGGTTTGAATCACCGCCTTGGGTGCTCCCGTGGTCCCCGAGGTGTAGGTGAAGGTCGCGACGTGCTCGCGTCGAATCAGCGAGGCTCTTCGACGCAGCTCGTGCTCCAACGCTGCTCGTCGGGCACGCCCCCGGGCCTCGAGGCTCTCCAGGCTCTCCCAATCATCCGCGGGCGCGAGACCGGCCGGATGGATGACCACCACCTTTGCTCGGGCGCCGAGCTCGGACGGCGAATAGCGCCTTTCGAAGAACGTGAAGCCCTGTCGAAAGGCTCGCACCTTGTCGAGTTGGCTCCCGTCATCCACGACGATGAGCTGTGCCTCGGTGTCCACGTGCATGTAGCCCACTTCTTCTGGCAGGAGGCTCGCGTAGACGGGGACCGTCTTGAGACCGACGCTCAGGGCCGCGAAGTCGACGAGACACGACTCCATGGAGGTATTGCCGACGATGGTGATGCACGCGCCATCGTCCACCGGACCGGCGCTCAAGAGCCCCGCGGCGATGGCTTCGATGCGCGGGGGGATTTCCGACCAGGGGATGTCGACATAGGAGTCGCCTCGTCGCACACGGAATGCGACGCGACGCGGCGACGCGCGCGCCCGGTCGAGAATCATCTGGGGAAGGGACGGGTGTTCATCGGCCATGAGGCCTCCTCGGATGGGACGAAGCGTCATCGGTGGGGATGGGGGCAGGGGAGCGGCGGGATTCAACGCGGCAGGCTAGGTGCGGCGTCAGGGCCCCGCTTGTATGATTCTGCAGATGCAGAGCCACTTGTTGCTGGGCGGAGGAAGGTCTCTATACGTCGGCCGCTTCCCGGCCTTGCCCAGGCATCGGTTCGCCGCCAACGCGGTTCTCGTGGGGCTCGATGATGCGTTCGAGCTCGTCGACGGCGACGGCCGCGTCGAACACCACCAGGCCGCCTTCGTGCGGGGCTGGCAGTGGCATGCGCTCGACTTTCAGGGCGGACGAGCAGCCGTGCTGTTCCTGGAGCCCGGCGCGAGGCTCAGCCGTCGGGTCGATGCAGGCGGTTTGCGCGCGGCAGTCGAAACCGCCCTTGCCGCGCGAAAGCCCGAACCCTGGACCGAGCTCTTCCAGAACGCCCTGAACCTGGGACCCTGTCCGCTGACGGTCGACGCACGCATCGCTCGCGTCGCTTCGTTTCTCACGACACCCGACGACGAACCCTCCGATGCGGTGATGCTGGCGCAGCGGGTGGGGGCCTCCACTTCTCTTGTCGAGCACCGATTCAAGGAACAGGTCGGCGTCCCGATGGGCGCATTTCGCGCCTGGCACCGGATGCAAGCGGCCACCGCGCTCGCGCTCAGCGGACGAAGCCTCACGGAAGTCGCGCATGCCACGGGCTTCTATGATTCGGCCCACTTCTCCCGACTGTTTCGCGGGATGTTCGGCTTGCCCCCGTCGAAGGTCTTCACCCAGGGCCTCACGGGCACCGTCTTCGGCTCGACCGCCGTCGCGGGCGCCACCCTGTCACTCCTCCCCTGAAGGCAGCGCGGATGCCCCGAGGCGTCGCGGCGGTAGGGGAGCCGGGCCGTCCCGTGACTCAGCTCCGAGCGATGCGTCAGGCCGCCTGGCTTGCCCGCGCATAGCGGCCCGGAGACTGGCCCACGTGTCGGCTGAACGCGGTGCTGAAGGTGCTCGACGAGCTGTACCCGACGCGCTCGGCGACTTCGGAGACGGCGAGCTCCCCGCGGCGAAGCAGCCTCCTCGCGACGGCCATCCGCCAGTCCAGCAGGTACTCCATGGGAGGCAGCCCCACGGTGCGCGTGAAGCGGTCGAAGAATGCCGAGCGCGAAAGCGCCGCGCTCTTCGCGAGCTGCGCCACCGTCCACGGCCGCGTGAGGTGACCGTGCATCTGCCGAATCGCGGGGGCGAGCCGCGCATCGGCCAGGCCTCGCAGAAGCCCCGGAGGCGCGTCATCGCTGGAGGTCGACCGCAGCGCTTCGATGAGCAGCAACTCCACGAGCCGCGTGAGCACGAGGTCGCGGCCCGAGCGCTGCTCGCTCGTCTCGTCGCCGACGAGCCGTACCAGCACCGAGAGCCGCTCCACGCCGCGCACGTGCACCAGGGCTGGGAGCAACGACACCATCAGGTCCGCGTCAGGCGAGTCGAAGACGAAATAGCCACCGAGCAGGCGCACGTCAGGAGGACCGCCACGCGTGCCGTGCCGCACCTCGCCCTTCGGAGAGGGCGTCACCTTCGGGTCGATGCGCTGGGGTGCCACCGGCTCGAAGCCAGACATGGTGAAGCCCGGCGTCGCGGGCATGAGGACGAAATCGCCCGCCGCGAGCGTGAGGGCGGGCTGGCCGTCGACGGCGAGTTGGCAGCGTCCTTCAAGCACGGCACAGAAGCTCGGCTGGCCAAAGTCCGAGTAGCGCACCCCCCAGCGCCCCGCTCCGCTGATGCCCTTCGAGAAGACGGCCCGTGGCTGGAGCAGCGCGATGACTTCCGAGAGAGGGTCGGTCATGGCTGGACTCTAGCAAAAGAAATGTGGACCCCACATGGTGGAGAGTCCTGTCGGCGGCACGTACCTTGGGACCATCAACGCCGCGCGAATCGCGGCCATCCCAGGAGTCGACATGAAGACGGTGCTCATCACGGGTTGTTCCTCTGGCTATGGACTCGAGACCGCGCGCTACTTTCACGAGAAGGGCTGGAACGTGGTCGCGACGATGCGAACGCCGCGCGAGGACGTCCTCCCCCGTTCTGACCGGCTGCGCGTGGTGCCGCTCGACGTGACGAAGCCCGAGAGCATCGCCGCGGCGCTGGAGGCGAGCGGCCCCATCGACGTGCTCGTCAACAACGCGGGCCTGGGGCTGATGGGGGCCTTCGAGGCCACGCCGATGACGACGGTGCGCGACGTGTTCGAGACCAACGTCTTCGGGGTGATGGCGCTGACGCAGGCGGTGCTGCCCCAGTTCCGCGCCCGCAAGTCTGGCGTGGTCGTGAACGTGACGTCCAGCGCGACGCTGGCGCCGATGCCGCTGGTGGCCGTGTACACGGCGAGCAAGGTGGCCATCGAGGGGTTCACGGCGTCGCTCGCGTTCGAGCTGGAGGCCTTCAACCTGCGCGTGAAGCTCGTCGAGCCGGGCTATTGCCCGAACACCCGTTTCACGAGCAACGGCGGCGCTCGCATGGAAGGGCTGTTCCCCGAGCCGTATGCGCCTTTCGCGCAGCGCATCTTCGCCGCCTTCGGGCAGCCGGCCGCGGTGACGCGCGAGTCCGACGTGGCCGAAGGCGTCTGGCTCGCCGCGAACGACACGTCGGGGACGCTCCGTTTCCCCGCGGGGCCTGACGCGGTCGCGCTCGCCCGGTCGGCGTGAGCGAGTCCAACGAAGGTTTCCCGGTTCGCGCGGGCCGGGGCGACTCGAACACCCTGGGCCGCTTGGGCCAGTAGATGTGGAAAGGGCAGGCCGACGGCGGCTCCGCCCGGAAGCACGGTGGGCTGGGCTTGGGGCTGGCCATCGTGCGGGCGGCACTCCGGCAAGCGTGCACTTCCCCGCACTTCCTGAAGGGGAACGGGGGGAGGCCTGAAACCGTCTGTGGTCGAGCTCCTGGCCAGTATAGATCCAGGAACCTCCACCTCGATTCCAGCGACGGGTCGCCCGAACACCATGAACATGCCCCCCTCGAAAAAACCCCACTTGGAGCTGCGTGCCGTGGATGCAGAGGAACAGCTCCGTCTGCTCGTCGACAGCGTGAAGGACTACGCCATCTTCATGCTCGACACCCAGGGGCGGGTGCAGACGTGGAACACCGGCGCCGAGCGCATCAAGGGCTACCGCGCCGACGAAATCATCGGCCAGCACATCTCCCGGTTCTACCCGCCGGAGGCCCGCGATGCCGACCGGCCAGCGGGCCTGCTGGCCGAGGCCGAGCGGCTGGGACGCGTCGAGGAGGAGAACTGGCGGGTGCGCAAGGACGGCACCCGCTTCTGGGCGGACGTGGTCATCTCCGCGGTGCGCGACGCCCAGGGCGTCCTGCGTGGCTTCTCCAAGGTGACGCGTGACCTCACCGAGCGCAAACTCGCCGAAGAGGAGATGCGGCGGTTGGCGCAGGCCCAGGAGGCCGTTCGGCTGCGCGACGAGTTCCTCTCCATCGCCTCACATGAACTGAAGACGCCCATCACCGCCCTGCATCTGCATTTGCAGAGCATGCAGGGGAAGGTGTTGGACCCGAAGGTGGCCTCCAGCCTCGAGCGGGCGACCCGGAGCAGCGCGCGGCTCACCACCCTGGTGGAGACCCTGATGGACGTGGCCCGCCTGTCCACCGGGCGGCTCGAGCTGAAACCCGAGCCCATGGATATGGCCAAGATGGTGAGCGAGGTCCTGGAGCGGCATCAGGCCTCCGCCATGAACGCGGGCTGCGAGGTCTCCGCGCGCCTGGAGCCAGGAGTGACGGGGACGTGGGACCCTCTGCGGGTGGAGCAGGTCATCACGAACCTGCTGTCGAACGCCTTCAAATATGCGGCCGGGACGCCCGTGCGAATCCTGCTGGCCAGCGAGGGCCGCGACGCGGTGCTGGAGGTCATTGACGGTGGCCCCGGGATTCCGCCGGAAGCCCTCTCGCGCATCTTCGACCGCTTCGAGCGTGCCAGTTCAGGCGACCACTCTGGTGGCCTCGGGCTGGGGCTCTTCGTCACGCGCGAAATCGTCGTGGCTCACGGAGGCGGTATCAGCGCTCGCAATCCGCCGGGCGGCGGCGCGGCCTTCACCATTCGCCTGCCGCGTGAGCGAGGTCCTGCCTTGGGGTGAGGTCGCCGCTCAGACCTCGCGGTTGCCGAAGGCGTCGCCGCTTCCCGCGAGCAGGAAGCAGGGAGCATGGGGGACCAGGGTGACTCGAATCGGTGGCGGCACGTCCTTCTCCTCCTCGCGGCTCGCGGTCGTGTCGGCCATCACCGAAAAGTCGAGGCCGCTCGGGCGACGTCACAGCGGCCTGTTGACCGCGACTCCCTCGCGGCCGGAGCTCCACTCGCGCAGGTACGGGTTGAGCTCCCCGAAGAAGGACACCGACACCAGCTCTGCCACCGCGAAGAGCTCGCGGAGCAGCGGCTCCACATGGTTGTTATGCGTTTCGGCGGCGTCAGCGTCGACGTACTCCTCGATGATTGAGTAGTGGCCGGGCTTCTGCGTGACGAACCACTGGTATCGCAACGTTCCCGGCTCGGTCGCGGCGGTGGAGGCCAAGGCCCGCGCCACGCGCAGGAACGTTGCCTCCCCGTCGGTCCTTGTCTTGAACTCACAGAGCACCATGAGACTCATGCGATTCTCCCACGCAAGCCGCGCTCGCGGACTGGTGTTCGTCGTACCATTCAGCGGGCTCGAAGTCGCTTGATAACCCGCCGCGCGCCTTGCTCACTCGCCTGGACGCGCGGCTCGACATGGCTCAGCGCCGCCCATGCCGCGGCGCCCCGGTCGCGGGTACAGGCCGTCAGCTCAGCCCGCGACGCTGGCTCACCCAGGTCTCGAAGCTCATGGGCGACAGGCCATAGGCGCGCGCGAGCTCGGGCCGCGCCAGCACCGGCGCGACGTTCATGTACGTCAGGCCTCGCGCCATGCCGGGATGCAGCCCGGCCACGATGGCCTCCTCGACGGTGCCCGACTGGACGGTGTACTCCTTGCCGTCGACGCGGGAGAGAATCTCGCCGATTTGCGGAAGCGTGAGCACGTCCCCCGCGAGTTGCAGCGTCACGCCGTGGAACGTCGAGGGCCGCAGGATTGCCGCCGCGGCGGCCTTGCCGATGTCCTCCGGGGCAATCAAGGGGATGGGCCGATTCGCCTCGATGACCGTGACGAGGAGGCGTTGGTCGACGAAGCCGGCGGGGTCCAACATGGGGTGGTCCATGAAGGTGGAGGGCAGGATGAGGGTCCAGTGCTGGAAGCCCGCGCCGCGCACGAGGTCACAGGTGGCGAGCTTGTTCTCCCAGTACACCTCATGGGCCTTCCATCGGCCCTCCGCCCAGCCCTCGATGTCGCGGTGGTTTCCGACGCCGGACGTCGCGGTGTGCACGAAGGTCTCGACGCCCTCCGCGAGCGCGGCCTCGACCAGGTTCCTCCCCTGCTGGACCTCCTTGCTGTAGTCCACCCCCGTCGCCGACATGATGGGGGACTGCATCGAGAAGACCGCCCGTGCCCCGGCGCAGGCGGCGCGCAACGAGGCGGGATTGTCCAGGTCCCCGATGACGACCTCGGCGCCAGCCGCCGCGAGAGCCCGGGCGTTCGGCGCCTCCGCATCGCGCACCAGCACGCGCACCAAGGTCTGGCCTTCGGCCAGCAAGGCCCGGGCGGTGGCGCCCCCCTGGCGCCCCGTGGCGGCGGTGACGAGAACGGTCTGCTTGTGGGTCATGGGCAATTCCTGTTGTAAGTGGGGGACCCCACCGTTTAAATTCATGGTCAAATACGGAGGGCCCCCCCGTTTGTCAAGGAAGGGTGCCGGAGGAGAGGAGTGCCGTGGAGCACGTGAAGCCGTTGCGGGCGGATGGGCGACGCAACCGGGAGCGGATTGTCGCGACGGCCACGGAGTTGGTCGCGCGGGATGGCGCGCAGGTGTCGCTGGAGGAGATTGCCCGGAAGGCGGGGGTGGGCTCGGCGACCCTGCACCGGCACTTCCCGTCGCGGCAGGCGCTGCTGGAGGTGGTCTTCCGGGAGGGGGTCGAGCAGCTCTGCGCGCGGGGCATCGCGCAGCCAGGCGTGAAGCCCGCCGCTGAGCTCGCGGCCTGGCTCGAGGATTTGACGGTGCATACCGCGACCCATCGCGGGCTCGCCGCCGCGCTGCTGACGGGGCCGGAGGGCCTCTCCGCCGAGGACATCTGCTGCACGGACATGGTGCGCGACGTGTTGAGCGTCCTGGTGGACAAGGCGTCAACGGCGGGCGTGATTCACGCCAGTGCCACCACCGAGGACCTGATGCGGCTGGCGAACGCGATTGCCGTCGCCAACGAAGACGACCCGCTCACCGCGCGCCGGGTGTTGCGCCTCGCACTCACCGGCATCCAGCTCTGAACGAGGAGCGTGGGTCGACACCGCTGGACGTGAGCGTGGGGGGAAGCGAGGCTCGTGGAATGCCCCTTGAGCGTCTCATGCGCATCCACAGCCCGGAGTCCCTCGCGAGAGGGGAGCGGGTCTTCAGCCCCGAGTTCGCGGCGATGAGCCAGCGGGTGCTGCGCGTCACGGAGCTGACGTCGCGCCTCAACCTCCTGCCTTTCGAGGACGAGGCGGGCAAGGCGGCGCTGTTCGAACAGATTCTGGGCCGACCGCTCCCGAAGCGAGTCACGATTTATCCGCCCTTCTACACGGACCACGGCCTGCATCTGGAGCTCGCCGAGCGGGTGTTCATCAATCAGGGCTGCACGTTCCTGGACTACGCCGGCATCCGGCTGGGCGAAGGGGTGATGGTCGGCCCGAAGGCCACGTTCATCACCGTCAGCCATCCGGTCGACCCGGGCGAGCGGCGGCTGTACCTCACGGGCGCGCCCATCGACGTGGCGGAGAACGTGTGGATTGGCGCGGGCGCGACCATCATGCCCGGGGTCCGTATCGGGCGAGACGCCGTGGTCGCGGCTGGGGCGGTCGTCGTCGACGACGTGCCCGCCGCGAGCCTGGTGACCGGCCCCAAGGCGACTGTTCGCCGACGGTGGTGATGCGCGTCCGCGCAACGAATCAAGCGCGGGCGTGGACGCCATCCCGACGGCGCCGCGCACCCGCTGGGGCTCTCAGCGCGCGCGCACCGTGCAGGAGGTCTTGATGTAGTCCACGTCATCGTAATAGGCGCAGGAGAAGTACACATCCAGCCGGGCCGTCGCGGTGCAGTCCTGGCGCCCGGTCTGGATGGTGAGGTCTGACTCCATGTCCACGCACTCGCAGCCCTTGCAGCTCTCCTTCTTGTTCAGACACAGGTGGGTCGTATCCGCGGCGACGACGGTCGCGCAGTATTGAGTGGCGCGCTTGCAGCGCGTGTCGCCACACTCCAGTGTCTCAGGGAACGACTGGGTGTCCTCGCCCCCGTTGTCGTCTTCCTTCGAGCCACCACAGCCCACCACCAGCATGGAGAGAAGCACCAGGTACGCCGTCGTCGCCTTCATGTCGTCCTCCCGAGGAGTCAGGGAAGGGGCATGAACGCCCCCTCCTGAAGGGAGGAGACAGGCCGGGCGACACCGTTGCATGAAATCGACCGAGGCCCTCCCGGCGAAGCAACCCCACCCCGTGCCTGTGAAGATGCTGCCCGGCGGAACGTCAAGACACCTCCGCGAAACCGATGGTCGTCCCCTTCCAGTCCCTGGAGAGGGACGCTGATTCAACGACCGCGGCTCCAGCGGCGACTGCTCGTTTCCCACCACGCGCTAACCTTCATGTGCGGCTCTCTCAAAACGCCGATCCGGCACCAGCCACATCAGCGCGGCCAGCACATAGACCGCCTCGGAGAAGTACCCATTGAAAAAGGCGCTGACGATGCCAACCACGTAGAGCACCGGCGAAATCTTGCCCTTGAAGTCTCGTCCGACCGCCAGCGCCAGGGGCGACATGCGGCCCTGCATCCGCACCAGGCGGGATTGCAACAGCCACCAGGCGAAGGCGCACATCAGGAGCACGAAGCCGTAGAGCGCCAGCGGCACCGACGAGAAATGGTTTTCGCCCATCCAGCCCGTGGTGAACGGGATGAGCGACAGCCAGAACAACAAGTGCAGGTTCGCCCACAGCACGCCCCCGGTGACATGGTCGATGGTGTGCAAGAGATGATGATGGTTGTTCCAGTAGATGCCCACGTAGATGAAGCTGAGCACGTAGCTGAGGAAGACGGGGATCAACGGCCGCAGGTCGGCCAGCTCGGTGCCGTGCGGCACCTTGAGCTCCAGCACCATGATGGTGATGATGATGGCGATGACGCCGTCGCTGAACGCTTCCAGCCGGTTCTTGTCCATGCGTCCCCCCTGGTGCGATTCGGGCCAGCCAGGCCGGCTCGAGCAGATCCTCGGCTCGACGTCCCTGTCCGTTTCATGCACGCACGCGGAGCCGTTGCCCATCCCATATCAATCGGGTGGCATTCTCCACGCCCACGATGGCCGGCGGGCCGTGCTCCCATGCGAACCATCGGAAACCGGACCGTGTGGCTCGCTGGCGGAGCCAGTTGACGGAGAGGCGTGGATGGCGCGCCGCCGGGCGGCGTCCGGCGAGCAGGCCGTTGCGCAGGCTCCTGTAGACCTTCGCGCCATCATCGCCCCTGCGGGGTAACGCCAGCCTCGCGCCGGCTGGCCCAGGTGGTGCCATCTGAATGAAATCCTGGGATGCGGGCCCGGCCATTCCCTCCTGAGCTGCCTTTCGACGGAACGTGCAGGCTGCAGACCCAGTTCAACGGTCGCGACATGACCTCGAACACCGGTGCCTTCTGCTTGTACCTGAACGGGCGACCGGACTACCCCGGGAGCGGGAACACGGATGTCTACATCACGCTGGTCCGGAAGACGACGGGGCAGCATTTCACCAGAGTGAGGTTTCCGCTGGAGCAAGGATGGAATCGGTACTGCTGGGTGGGGCGGGGGACGGTCGCCACCTACTACTGGAGCTACGAGGTCCTGCATATCAACTGGGTGAGCGGCGAGGTCCAGGCCCGGAAGTCATGACCGACTGACGTGCCAGACGGCCGGTCGCGCGGGCTTCACTCGAGCAGTCCATGGAGGCTGATATCCAGTCGGCTGCTGACCAGCCCCAGGAGGCTCTCCAATGCAAGCTGGTCCTGCTTCAACCGGGGAGCGAGCTCCATGCGAACGTGCTCGAGCAGCAGCCTGCGGGCATCGGCGACCCTGCGCGCGACGCCGGAGCGCGAGCCGCCATACATGAGCGTCAGCCGGTCCATCGTGAACCCATGGAAATGGTGCAGGCGCAGCAGGGCCCGCTCCTGCTCGGGGAGCACGGTCACCGCCTTGCGGAGCGACTCGACCAGGAGCTGGCGTGCGTCTTCGCGCAGCAGCGCGTACTCGGGGTCGCTCGGTGCCAGCAGCTGCGCGAGCTCCTCGGGGGGCTCGGCGACGAGCTGATGGCGCTCGTCCTGGCCCACGAGCTCTCCGGCGATGCGCGCGGCGATGATGCCCACCCAGGTCAGCAGCGGCCCTCGCCCCCCATAGGTCGCAATCCTCGGGGGCGTGTTGCCGTTGCCCACCAACAGCCGCTCGCGAAGCACCTGCAGCACCTCCTCTACCAGGCTCGGCGACAACCTCCCGAGCCGGTGAGGGATGTGCCGGAGGATGTTCTGCTCGAAGGCCCGGAGGGCCAAGGGGTCCGCGCTGGCGCAGGCGCACGCGAGGTACAGGTCCGCGCCGTGGAGGATGCGCAGCACCTCCACGGCCTTTCCAGGCGGCAGGTGCCGGGCCAGGTGCCGCATGAAGTCCTCGACTGGGAGCGACACCGTGGGCCACCCGGCCCGGGCCACCTCCACGATTTTGTGGAGCAGCGCGTCCAGCCCGTCCACGGCCTCCAGCTCCGCGTGCCGCTCCCTGGGAAGATGCTCCCGCAGCGGTGTCACCAGGTCGTCTGTCTTCCGGTCCGCGCTCATCGCTTCGCCTCACGTCGCTGCCAGGCCTGCACCAGCAGGAGCCCGGGTCGCCCCCGGACTCCCCCGGACTCCAGTCGCGTCCGGGCCTCCTCGGCCATCATGAGGGCCCGCGCCCGGTCCGGCGAGGGGCGTTTTTCCACGAGCGCCCGGGCCAGCACGAAGGCGGTGTTGCCCGCGACCAATGGATCTCCAGGCTGGCCCGGCTGGGTGAGGCCGCGCCAGGCGCGCTCGAGCAGCGGGAGCGCCTTGGCCGCGTCGCCCAGCGCCAGATGTGCTTCGCCGACACAGGTCAGGGCGTTGGCTCCGTCTTCGGACTCCTGGCTCTGGACCTTCTCCGTGAGCTTCCACGCCCGCTCGCAGTACGCGAGCGCCTCTTTCGGAGCCCGGCTTTTCAGGGCCACCTCCGCCAGGGGCAGCAGCACCGACAGCGTGCTCGCCCCTCCCGGGCCTTGCGAGGCCTCCATCCGCTCCAGCGCTTCCAGCAAGTCACGCCGTGCCTCGCGATGGTTGCCCGAGTACATGTGCGCATACGCTCGAATCTTCAGGGGCAGGGTGGCGCGCGGTGTGTCCGGGCCCAGCGACCGCCGGATGCGCTCCAGGGCCTCCGTGGTGAGGGCAATCGCCTTGTCGTGCTGACCCTCGTCGCCGTACACCATCGCTTGCTCCGTGAGGACCTGGACGACGTTGAAGTGGTCGGGTCCACGGGCGGCTTCGAAGAGGGGACGCGCCCGCTCGAGCAGGGGCCGCGCCTCCGCCAGCCGGCCCTCGACGCGTGAGAGGCCCGCGAGGTTCAAGAGCAGGGTCGCGAAGACGGCGTTCTCCGTGACGGGAGCCGCCTCGTGGAGGGCCAGGGCCGTGCGCCAGGTGTCGATGGCCTCGGCGTTCCGGCCCAGCCCTTTGTAGGCCGAGGCGACCCGGTCGTAGGAGACCACCAGGCCCGGGTTGTCGGGGCCCAGCAGGCGCTTGCGGATCTCCAGGGCCTGGAGGTGGAGCTCCAGCGTCTCCTTTCCGCGGCGCTGGACCATGCGAATCTTTCCGAGCTGGTGGAGGAACTCCGCGGTGCGGAGGCTGTCCGGGCCGCCCCTCCTCCGTGAGAACTCCAGACCCTGGAGTGCCTCCTGCTCCGCCTCGGCGATGTGGCCTTGCTGAAACCGGAGCGAAGACAGGCGGAGGTGCAGTTTCGTCGTGATGTCCGGGAAGCGCTCGGGCCCCAGCCGCTCGACGGAGGCCTGGGCATGCCGGACGAGCTTCTCCGCGTCCGCGGGGCGGGACAACGACTCGGCCACCCAGATGAGCTCCAGCCATGCGCGAGCCACCGTCTCGTCATCACGTCCGGCCTCGGCGGCCCACAGGGACTGGTAGAGGAACTCCTCCGCCTCCTTCGGTTTGTCGTTCTCCGCGTGGCTCATGCCGTGCGTCAGGAGGACCTCCGCCGCCAGGGGCTTGTAGTCGAGCCCCTTGAGGTCCTCGAGGAGGGCGGACGTCACCGCGAGGCTCTCCGGGTAGCGGCGAGCCAGGCTGTGGGCCCGGGCCTGCGCCAGCGTGTGCCGTGCCGTGTCCACCCGGGGGCGGAGGTCGTCGGGCGGTTGGGGGCGGCTGGTGAGCCCGGGGGCGTCCCGGCAGCCGGTGAGCCCCTCCAGGGAGGCGGTCAACTGGGGCGCGTTCTCCACCGTCAGCGCGTCCGCCTTCTCCAGCACCTCGGTGGTGGCGGCGAGCTGCCACAGTCGCGTGTCGAGGCAGGCCGCCGTCTGCCACGCGGTGATGTCCGAGGCGTCGCGGCCCGCGGCCAGACAGGACTCGGTCCGCAGCGTGCGCCACTGGGCGGCGTAGGCGTCCACCGCCCCAGAGAGCCGCTCCCAGGCCGCGCTGGCGTAGGGCAGGCCCGTGGCGATGAAGGCCGCACGCACGCGCTCGCGCCGCTCGGGGCTCCAGGCCGCCGCCAGCTTCTCCACTTCCTGCTCGCAGCGTGCCTCGCGCCGCTGCGTCACCCCATAGGTCGCGAGGATGCCCAGCAGCCCTGTCGCCGTCGCCACTCCCCACGTGAGCATCCTGCGGCGCGGCGGTGGCGCGAGGGCCGCCAGCAGGGCTTGCAGGGTGGGGAAGCGGTCCTCGGGTCTGGCGCTGAGGCCCCGGAGGACCGCGCGTCGAATCCGGGTCGGGACGTTCACCTCGCGTTTCGGAGGGTTCAGCCTCCCTTGTCGCGCGGCCTGTCCCAGCTCCTTCAACGTCTCGCCCTGGAAGGGGCGCGAGCCGAACAAGGCTTCGTGGAGCGCCACGCAGAAGCTGAACTCGTCGGAGCGGGCATCCGCGCGCTGGCCCTGCATCAGCTCTGGCGCGAGGTAGGCGGGAGTGCCCAGCAATTGGCCCGTCCGGGTAAGGCTCTTCAGGGAGGCGGCGGGTGACTCGCTGTCCTCAGGCAGTGGAGCGCCATCGCCCTGGGAGAGCTGCCCGGCGATGCCGAAGTCCGTCACGCAGACGCGGCCGTGTCTGCCCAGGAGGGTGTTGGCGGGTTTGAAGTCGCGGTGCACCAGGCCCGCGGCGTGCGCGGCGGCCAGCCCCTTGCCGGCTTCGAGGAAGACCCGGAGCACCTCCCTCCAGGGACGCGGCTCCCGCATCCACTCCGCCAGGGTGCTTCCCTCCACGAGCTCCATGGCCAGGAAGACGGCCTCGCCATGGGTGCCCACGTCATAGAGGGTGACGACGTTGGGATGCGCGAGTCGGGCGAGTGCCTGCGCCTCGCGCAGCAGCCGCTGCCGCAGCTCGTCTTGTTGGCGTCCCTCGGGGCGCAGCATCTTGAGCGCCACCCGGCGGCCCAGCTCCGGGTCATCCGCCGCGTAGACGACGCCCATGGCTCCGGCGCCAAGGGGCCCCGTCACCACGTAGCGGGAGACCCTGTCGCCCGGCCTCAGGGATTGGGCAGGCGTCTGCTCCAGGGGCGTCGAAGCTCCGGCCAGGACCTGCGTCCCATTCCCCGCCGCCAGGGCCCACCGACACCCCGCACAGCTTTCCACGTGTGCCAGGACGGAGGCCCGGTGCTCTTCGGAGAGCAGGCCGGCGAGGAAGTCTGTCAGCGTCACTTCCTGGGGACATGACGGCGTGGGGAGGGACTCCGTGCCGCGTTCCGGTTCGCCAGCCGGGGTGGATGTGGGTACTCGGTCACGCATACGGCCCCTCTGGAAAATCCAGGAATGCAGACTAGTCAAAGTCAGGGGTGTTTGACCATCAAGGCGTGGGGCCGTGGCCCCTTCCTCGGGGAGCCAGGCGTGAGATGTCTGCCATTCACTCGCCTCTTTCGCGTGGGAGACGGAATCAGGCGGAGCCGATGCTCGCCACGGTGTCCAGCGCTCCGAGCACATCGTCCGGAAGCTTGAGCTCGGCGGCGGCGAGGTTCTCCCGCAGGTGCGCGACGGACGAGGTGCCGGGAATCAAGAGGATGTTGGGCGAGCGACGAAGGAGCCAGGCGAGCGCGACCTGCATGGGCGTGGCGCCAAGGCGTGTGGCGACGTCCGACAAGGTCGACGACTGTAGCGGGGTGAAGCCGCCGAGCGGGAAGAACGGCACATAGGCGATGCCATCGCGGGCGAGCTCGTCTATCAATGCATCGTCCCCTCGATGCGCCAGATTGTATTGGTTCTGCACGCAGACGATGTCGCAGACCTCGCGACCTTCCAGGACTTGCGTGCGCGTGACGTTGCTCAAGCCGATGTGACGAATCAGTCCTTGCTTCTGGAAGTCGGCGAGCACGCGGAGCGGCGCCTCCAGGGAGCCCTCTTCAGGGTGATGCACGTTGAACATGCTGCGGAGGTTGACCACGTCGAGCACCTCCAGCCCCAGATTGCGGAGGTTGTCGTGGACCGCCTGGGTCAACTCCTCGCGCGAAAAGGCAGGGAGCCAGGAGCCATCCGCATCCCGCTTCGCGCTGACCTTGGTGACGATGGTGAGACCTTCGCGATAGGGGTGCAGCGCTTCGCGAATCAACTGATTGGTGATGTGCGGACCATAGAAGTCGCTGGTGTCGATGTGGTCGACCCCGCTCGCAACGGCCTCGCGTAGCACGGCAAGGGCCGCGTCCCTGTCTTTCGGCGGGCCGAACACTCCGGGCCCCGCCAGTTGCATGGCGCCGTAGCCGAGCCGCTTCACGCGGCGCGCGCCAAGGTTGAACGTTCCGACCTGCTCGATGCTGGACATGTGCTCTCCTTTGCAGACGAGGCAAAGTAGGCCGCCGCCGGGCTGACGAGAATCAGGTACAATCCGCACGGGCTGTGCGGAGTGGCGAACAATGAAGGTCGACCTGAGCGATTTGAATGCCTTCCTGGCGGTGGCGCGCGCCGGAGGCTTTCGCGATGGGGCCCGCGTCAGCGGAAGCAGCGCGTCCGGCCTCAGCGAGGCGGTGCGCCGGCTGGAGGCCCAACTGGGAGTCCGGCTGCTCAACAGGACGACGCGCAGTGTCGTCCTCACGGAAGCAGGCGAGGGGTTGCTCGCGCGGCTTGGCCCCGCCTTGACGGAGGTGGAGGCGGCCCTCGATGTGGTGAACGGCTTTCGAGACCGGCCGGCGGGCGTGTTGCGCCTCAACGTGCCGGTCAGCGCGGCGAGGCTGGTGCTGCCTCGCATCGTCCCGCCCTTCCTCGCGGCCTACCCGGATGTCCGGCTGGAGGTGATGACGGACGAGAGCTTTGTCGACGTGCTCGCCGCCGGGTGCGACGCCGGCATCCGCTACGATGACCGGTTGGAGCAGGACATGATTGCGGTGCCCATCGGCCCCCGCGTCCAGCGCTACGCCGCCGCTGCCTCCCCGGCCTACCTGGAGCGCCGTGGTCGTCCGCGGCACCCCCGTGACTTGCTCGACCATGCCTGTCTGCGCGGACGCTTCCCCAGCGGGACGATGACGGCGTGGGAGTTCGAAAAGGGAGATGAGGTCGTCAAGGTCGAACCATCGGGGCCGTTGATAGTCCGGGTCGGAGGGGCGACCGACCTCGCCGTCGACGCGGCCATCGCCGGTTGCGGCATCGTGTACCTCTTCGAGGACTGGCTGCGCCCGCACCTGGACCGGGGCGCCCTCGAGCCCATCCTCGAGCCCTGGTGGCAGTCCTTCTCCGGGCCGTTTCTCTACTACCCCGGGCGGCGTCTCGTGCCGACACCGCTCCGGGCATTCGTCGACTTCATCAAGGCCTCGGCGGAGGCGTCCTGACGGAAGTCGCCATCCGTCGCGGCGACCGGAGTCCGGGGAGGCTCACGTGCAGTGGGAGGCCTTGGATTCCACCGACGCAAAGCCTATGCAACCGGATGCGCGAAAAAGTATCGGGCCCCAGGCTTGAAGTCGGTTGCCTTCGGTGAAGCCAGGAACTTCTCCATCATGTGGATGGCCTCGCCCTGAACAAAGTGGCCGGCCCTGAAGAAGGCTGAGCAATCAAGCCCGGTTGTCGCCTCGAACTTCTCGCGCAATACAACGGTCAGGGGGGTCTGGGTGATTTCGAACGCGGGTGACAACAACATGCGCAGGAAGTGCCGAGAAAGCCCTACCGCTCCAGCGCGCTCGCCAGCCCAGATGGCATCGTCTTCGCTTTCGCACATCGCCAGGACCTCCGCATGTCTCTCCATGACGAGGCGGTTGAAATCCTCGCTGGCATTCCTGTCGCGCAATTTCAGGGCAAGTGCCGCCAGACGGTCTCCGAGCTGGGAGGGGTCTATCGTGAACTCGAAGACTCCTGCTCGTGCGCCAATGGGCCCCAGTTCATCAAGCGCCGCGATGGGGTCGAGGAGGTCGCCGATGGCAAGCCCGATGGACTGGTGCGCGTCTGTCCCCTTGCAGCGATTCCATGCCTCGAGCATGTGGGGCACCAGCCAGATGCATCCGGCATTGCGTGCCGCCTGGCAGGCATAGACGCGCAATCCGTCCGGGCCATCGCGCATGACTTGAGTCAATCGAGTCAGCTCTGCTCTGCCTCCCATGTCCCCCGTGAGCAGCAGCGCCACCGGAGCAATGTTGACCTCCGTATTGACCTCGAAGAACCTGCCCAATGAGCCGACTTCGGAAAAATCTCCGGCCTTGGCGAGTTCGACAACGCGAGCCAGGAACTTCCAAGGCTCATCGGGCCACTGTCGCGAGAGCAACTGCGCGCGCTCGTTGTCCGACAGCGTGTAGTGAAAGCCCCGGGAGGACCAGTTGAAGCCACCTTCGGTGATGAATGTCGGAGGATTCATGGGGGACAAGCTCCGGTGGCGTGGCGACCGGATGATAGTACGCCTCACGTCAGCCCGCTGAGCCGCCGCGGAGGTCCTGCTCCGCAATCGTGTGAGCCGTGCCTCGTAGGGGCTCTGGAAATCCCACGGCGCACACTGTTCCTGTCCTTCCCACTCCGAACCACGAGTCTCCCTGATGGCAAGCAAGGCATGCTGGGTCCTCTTCGCTACCCTCTGTCTGGCCGTGGGCCTCTATCCCCTCAGCTACTTCCTCGCGGCGTCGAACTTCGGGCTCCGTGCCTCGAAGAGCATCGAACTCCTGGCCGACCCGGTCTGGAACGCGGCCTTCTACACGCACATCGCGCTGGGAGGACTCGCGCTGGCCGTCGGCTGGACCCAGTTCGTCGCGAGGCTGCGACTCAAGCGCCCAGGTGCACACCGGCTCCTTGGCAAGGTCTACGTCGGAGCGGTCCTGCTGAGCGGGCTCACCGGCGTCTACGTCGGCTTCTTCGCCACGGGGGGCGTCATCGCCGCGTCGGGCTTCATCAGCCTGGGCCTTGTCTGGCTCTCCACCACCGCCTCCGCCTATTGGCTCATCAAGAACCGGCGAGTCGAAGAGCACCGGCTCATGATGACCTACAGCTATGCGGCCTGTTTCGCGGCGGTCACCCTGAGACTCTGGATGCCCGTCCTGATCTACACCTTCGGCGACTTCATCTCGGCCTACAGAATCGTCGCCTGGCTCTGCTGGGTTCCCAACCTCGGCGTGGCCTGCCTCATCACGCGCAGGCAGCTCCAGGCGCGCCAGCTCGTGCCTTCGTGACGAGACGTCGGTTCTGGGCTCCGCGTCGTCTCGCGCATGCCGTCTGACTTCGCCTACTCCCTCGACGTCACCGGGGAGGAGATGCCGTCACCCTGGCTGCCGGTGACGGTGCCGCCGCCGGGCGCGTGCGAGTGCCCCACGTCGCCCAGGGGCCCCGGCCCTTCATGGAGCCAGGGGCGGGTCTGCGGCGTATGCGCCTGCCAGAAGGGCTTCTCGAAGGGGCCCTTCTCCTCGGACGCGCTCGCCGGCGCCCCGTCCGACAAGGGCGACAGCACGACTTCCACTGGAGCCGGTGGGGGCGTCAGGCCAAGCAACTTCTCCAGCTCCGCCTTTCGACTGGTGCCCTCGAAGGCCGAGTCGAGCTCGCTCTTCGTCGGCTTCACCTTGGCGATGTCCTTCTCGCTGTAGGGCGGCGTCTTGTTCTCCTCGATGGCCGTCGCGTTCGCCTTGAGCATGGCCTCCTCGGCCTGCTTGCCGGCGAGAGCCGCCTTCTCCTCCGCGGCCTGGAGCTTCTGGGCCGCGAGCTTCGAGGCCTCGGCGGCCGCCTGGCGCTTCGTCTCCGCGGCGGCGAGGGCTTCCTTCGACTTCCTGGCCTCCTCGGGCGTCTGTCCCGGCTTCTCCGCGGCCTTGCGCGCGGCGGCGGCGGCCTTGTCCGCGGCGGTCTTCTCTCCTCGCGCGGCATTCGCTTCGCGCTGGGCCTTCGGTACGGCGTTCCGGGCCGCCTCCGCCGCCTTGCGTTTGGCCTCGGCGGCGTTGCGTGCCGCCTCCGCCTTCTGTCGGGCTTCCTCCGCGCGGCGCTGCGCCTCGGCGGCATCGACCTTCGCTGCACTGGAGCCACCGGTTGCTGTCACTGACACCATGGGGCATCTCCTCTGGATGGGGCAGCGAGTGGCCGCCCATGCCTTCGAGGAGAAAGAGGGTGGGCGCCCACCCGCGTCCCAAGAAACTCAGCGCTTCGCCTCCTGCCGCTGCCACGCCAGCACCTTCTGGAGCTCTGGCTGGCCACGGACGCCCAGGGTCTCCAGCCGCGTCCGAGCCTCCTCGGCCAGCGTGAGTGCCCGCGCCCGGTCCGCCGCGGAGCGCGTCTCCACGAGGGCCCTGGCCCAATGGAAGGCGATCTCCGCGGGGACCAACGGGTCCCTGGATTCACCGCCTCGGGTATGGATTTTCCAGGCCCGTTCGAGCAGGGGGATGGCCTCCGCCGCGGAGCCCATCGCCAGCCGCGTCTTCCCAAGGCAGGCCAAGGCGTTGCCGCCGTCCGGGCCCTCCGCGCCTCCGACCTTCTCCACGACCTTCAGCGCACGCTCACAGTAGCCGAGCGCCTCCGGGAGAGCCCGGGTCTCCAGGGCCAGCTCGGCCAGGGGGAGCAGCGCGGTCACCGTCTTGCCGGCGTCAGCGCTCTGATGCGTCTCCATCAACTGCAAGGCCGCCAGCAGGTCGCGCCGCGCTTCGGAGTAGCGCCCCGCTTTGATGTTGATCCGCCCTCGAATGGTCAGCGGGCCGGAGGCCTGCGGCGTATGGGTGCCCAGGGAGCGTTGGAGTCGCTCCAGGGCCTCGGTGGCGAAGGCCAACGCCTTGGTGCGCTGGCCTGACGCCTCCAATGCGACCGCTTGTTGGCTGATGACCTGGACGACGGTGTAGTGGTCGGGGCCGCGTGCTCGTTCCATGACGCCTCGTGCCCGCTCCAGCAGGGCCCACGCCTCGTCGGACTTGCCGTCGAGGACCGCGACCTGGCCAAGGCTCAGCAATGTCGACCCCAGGAGAGGGGTTTCCTTGGGAGAGGCTGCCTCCTCGAGGGCCATGGCCTTGCGCCACGCGGTGACTGCCTCGGTGCGCCGGCCCAATGCCATCGAGATGGTGGCGACCCGGTTGTAGGAAGTCACGAGGGCCGGGTCGTCCGCGCCAAGTACTCGCTCGCGCAACTGCAAGGCCTCGCGGTGAAACTCCAAAGACTTGTTGAGCTGGCGCCTGGCGGAGCTGATCTTTCCCAACTGATGAAGGAGTTCGGGCGTGTGGAGGCTGTCCGGGCCATTCCTTCTCCGCGAGAACTCCAGGCCCTGGCGCGCCTCCTGCTCCGCATGGTCGAGCTGGCCGTTCTTCTCTCGCAACGATGCCACGCGCTTGTACATCTCCGTCGTGATGTCGGGGATGCGCTCCCGCCCCAGTCGCTCGACGGAGGCCTTGGCGTGGCGGATGAATTTCTCCGCCTCGGCTCGGCGGGACTGCTCCTCGCCCACCAACCAGATGAGCTCCAGCCACGCCCTCGCCACGGTTTCGTCGTCGCGCGCGGCCTCTCCCACCCACACGGCCTCGTAGAGGAACTCCTCCGCTTCCTTTGATTTGTTGAGGGACCCGAGGGCCACTCCGTGAGACTGGTAGACCTCCGCCTCCAGCGGCTTGTAGCCAAGTCCCTTGACCTCTTCGAGGAGGGCTGACGTCACCGCGAGCGCCTCGGTGTGCCGATTCGTCGCGAGGTAGGCCCGAGCCTGGGCCAGCTTGTTGCGTGCCGCATCCACCTGGAGCCGAAGCGCGTCGGGCGGCTGGGGACGGCTGGAGAGGCCGGGCGTGTCGCGACACCCGCTGAGACCCTCGAGGGAAGCCGCCAGTTTGCGCGAGTTCTCCACCGTCGTCGCGTCCGCCTTCTCCAGCACCTCCGTCACGGCGGAGAGCTGCCACAGTCGCGCATCGAGACACGTGGAGGTCTGCCGGGCCTGCTCCGCGGCGTCCCTCGTCGCGGCCAGACAGGCCTCGGTGCGAAGCGTTCGCCATTGCGAGGTGTACGCGTCCAGCGTGCCCTCCAACTGCTCCCAGGCTCGCGTGGCATGGGGCAGCCCGGTGGCGAGGAAGGCGGTGCGTATCCGCTCACGCCGCGTGGGGCTCCAGGCCACCGAGAGCTTCTCCGATTCCAGCTCACATCCGGCTTCGCGCCGCTGCGCCGTCGTCCCGAAGGCCGCGACGGTTCCGATGACGGCGGCCAGTGCGGCCGTGGCGAGAATCGGCAGGAGCCGCCAGCGCGGTGGCGAGAGCGCCGTCAGCAGGGGTTGCAGCGAGGGGAAGCGGTCCTCGGGCCTGGCGCTGAGCCCTCGGAGGACCGCGCGTCGCACGCGGGCCGGGACCTTCACGTCGCGTTTCGGAGGGCTCAGCTTCCCTTGCTGCGCGGCCTGGACCAGCTCCTTCAGTGTCTCGCCCTGGAAGGGGCGAGAGCCAAAGAGGGCCTCGTGGAGTGCCACGCAGAAGCTGAACTCGTCGGAGCGGGCATCCGCGCGCTGGCCTCGCACCAGCTCCGGGGCGAGGTAGGCGGGCGTGCCCAGCAGCTGGCCCGTCTGGGTGAGCTGCCCCACGGGAGTGACAGGGGGCTCGGCATCCGCCTGGAGTGGCGCGCCGCCCTCCTGCTGGAGGAGCCGGGCGATGCCAAAGTCCGTCACGTAGACACGCCCATCCTCGCCGAGGAGGACGTTGGCGGGCTTGAAGTCGCGGTGCACCAGCCCCGCGGCGTGCGCGGCGGCCAGGCCCTTGCCGGCTTCGAGGAAGACCCGGAGCACCTCCTTCGTGGGATGCGGCTGCTTCATCCACTCCGCCAGGGTGGTGCCCTCCACCAAGGCCATGGCCAGGAAGACGCTGTCGCCAAAGGTCCCCACGTCATAGAGGGTGACGACATTGGGGTGGGAGAGTCGGGCCAGCGCCTGGGCCTCGCGCAGCAGCCGTTGCTGCAGCTCCTCGCGGTGGTGCCCCTCGGGGCGCAGCACCTTGAGGGCCACCCGGCGGCCGAGCTCGGGGTCATCCGCGGCATGCACGACGCCCATGGCTCCGGAGCCGAGGCGCTCTCGCACCACGTAGCGGGAAACCCTTGTGCCGGGCACCGGAAGCGAGGGCACAGGCTCCTTCGCGTCGACCTCCCGAGCACTGGACGGGGACTCGGCGCCCGCTCCCGCCGCGAGGACCCAGCGACAGTCCGCACAGCTCTCGATGTGGGCAAGCACATGCGTCCGGTCCTCTTCGGAAAGCAGACCGGCGAGGAAATCCGTCAGCGTCACTTCCTGGGGGCACGACTGCATGGGCAAGGGCTCCGCGACGCGTTCCGGCCCTCCAGACATAGCAGAGGCAGGGGGGCCGCCCGCACGTCAGGGCCGCGCGCCACGGAAATCTTGGGACGCCCGCGGACTCATTCCCTCTTTCCCCCTGACTGCATGGGCGGCCCGCGCTGAATCGCGCACGGAGCGGAGAGGGAGCCCTCTCCGACGCTGGGCCGTGAATCCCAATCAAGAAGGGTTTGTGCCATGGGCGCTGTCGCACCGACGAGTGGTACTGGCTTTGTCAAAGTAGACCCCGCCGAGGCGCAGCGTAAGGCAGAGGCGGCCCGACAGAAGGCGGAGGCGGCGCGGCTCGCGGCCGAGGCGAAGCGCAAGGCGGCGGCGAAGGCCCGGGACTCCGTGGTGCAGGCCCAGCGTGACGCGAACGTCGCCCGCCAGCAGAAGGCCGCCGCGAATACGGTCGCCACGGACGCTCGCAAGGCCTCTCGGAAGCCGGGACAGACACCCGAGGAGTCGAAGAAGTCCAAGGAGCACGTCGACACCGCGGAGACGAAGCGTCAGGAGGCCACCCAGAAGTCGAAGGGCGCGGACAAGCGGCTGCAGGACAAGGAGGAGAAGGCAGCCCTGTCAGCGAAGAGCGCCGAGGAGGCGATGCGCAAGGCCAACGCGGCGGCCGTCGCGGAATGCAAGCCGCCGCCCTACAGCCAGAAGGACCTCGACGCGACCCGGCCGACGAGGAACGAGTTCGAATCGGCCTTCGAGGGCACGAACCGCAAGGCGGAGCTGGAGAAGGTGTTGGGCCTGACGCCTCCTCCGGCTGTCGCGACCCGGCCCGGGGCTTCGCCCGAGGAGGCGGCGAAGGAGGATGCGAAGAAGGTGGGGAAGGCGCTGCTGCCCCATCGCATCGACCCCAAGAACCCGCTGGGCTCGGTGATGAACTTCCCGCTCAAGACGCAGCCTGATGCCGCCGCGAGAGAGCTGGGCGAGCTGCTCAAGAATGGCGAGAGTCCCGAGTACCGGAAGGCGCTGCTCGAGGCCGTCAAACCCGAGCTTCAGCATCTCGGTGGGGCGCTGGAGGACACCGGCTCCCTGGGCAAGGAGACCGTCACGGCTCTCGGGAAGACGGCCAGTACCTTGCGGCCCGAGGAGCAGCGCCTGCTCGCGGAGGGGCTGGCCGCGGGCGTGGGTGCCGATGCGCGCCTGGGGACGGGGACGCACGAGGGGCTGCGTGAGAACATCCAGAAGGGAGAAGGGGCGGCCCTCTCCGTCCACCTGGCCACCGCGCTCGAGCGCTCCGGCAAGTCCCGGCCCGCGGAGGCGCTGACCCAGACGGCGCGGGAGGAGGTGAAGGCGATTCGCGAGGACTTCGCCGAGAAGTCGCAGAAGGTCGAGGAGCTGAACGGCCAGGTCGCCAGGCTCGTCGCTGGCTTCGGCCCGGCGCTGACCGAGAAGGAGAAGACGAACGCCATCAACGCCTTCAAGGACCGCCACCAGGAGGAGTACGGAGCACTCGAGGACTCGGCGAAGCAGCTGAAGGGGGCTGTCGAAGTCTCCAACGAGGTCCTGGGGCAGAAGGGGTCCACCCTCTTCGCGGGCAAGAATGGAGGACTGCCTGGCCTGGAGCAGGAGGCCGTGGCGGCAATGAAGCAGCTCGAGGGCTTCGTTGGGACGGACACGGGTCAGAAGTTCATCGACGAGGAGGTGGAGAAGCAGGGCAAGGGTGAACCCTCCTTCCTGGATGGCGTCGCCGAGCTGGTCGCGGGCCCCAAGCTCGGAAAGGATGCCAATGACATCGCCAAGGGCCTGACCACGGCGGTCAGCAAGGGGCTGGTGAGTGCCGCCCTCCAGGAAGCGGCCAATGGCGGGGGCACCGCGGCCGCTCGGCGCGTCTTCGACAACGTATTGAGCAAGAACCCCACCCTGTTTGGTGTCACGGCAGGGGACGTGAACATCCTGAAGGGGCACTTCAATGACCTGATGGATGGGACGTTGGGGGCCGATAAAGCGCTGAACGCCGCGATAGAGAGGCTCGTTGTCGATGTTCCCGGTACGACCGGGAGCTCCTCGGCCGCTGCCGCGCTGAGGGGGCTGGGGGTGGTGGCGGGCCTCTTTGCTGTCACGAACAGCGGGACGGAGATCGCCAAGAAGCTCAAGGACGACAAGGGATTGGCCCTGGCGGATGCGACCAAGCTCCTGGGTGATGCTCTTTCGGCCAAGGCGGACACCGGCCTCTTCTTGCTGGATGTCTTCAAGAAGGACGCGCCGACGGCGCACGCCGTCTTCGGAAAGCTGAACCCCGTGGGAGGCGTGCTTGGGGCCATCGGGGACGGGCTCGCCGCCGCGAACGCGTTCCAGGAGGGCGAGCTCCTGGAGGGCTTCGCGAAGTCAGCCTCCGCCGCGGGTGGCGCGCTGCTCGCCGCCGCCGCGCTCTCTCAGGCCGTCCCCGTGGCGGGGCAGGTCGTGGGAGGCATCTTGTTCGCGGCGGGCACCGGGCTCTCGCTCTGGAACGACAGTCAAAAGCGCCAGGAGAAGCAGGAAGACACTCGGGCCTTCCTGAAGGGGGCCGGAATCTCCTCGCACCTTTCCAAGTGGCTGGGGGACCCCGATACCGCCGTGCAGACCGGTCGCTTCCTCGACCAGCTCGCGGTGCAGCTCCACACCACGCCGTATGAGCTTCGCAAGCAATTGGAGAGCGTCGAGGACCCGAAGAAGCTGGATGCCTTCTTCTACGCGGTCAAGAAGACGCCGAGTGACGATTCCGAACGGTTCGTCATCCAGGACGCGACGCCTGGACAGTTCAGGACGCAGGGCTTCTCCGCGGGCGGACATGGCGCCGGGCAGGTGTACTCCGTTTCGGAGTACTACCTCGAGAGTCTCGCGGATGCCGCGGCCTACCTGCGAAGCAACGGCATTTTTGCCTGACGTGCCGGCGGCCAGCCCCTCGCGGAATCGCTGTCAGCGCGCGATTCCGTCGAGCGCGGCGAGGCTCTTCGCCGGCAGCACGAGCGACGCCGCGGCCACATTCTCACGCAGGTGCGCGACTGACGACGTGCCCGGGATGAGCAGGATGTTCGGCGAGCGGTGAAGCAGCCAGGCGAGCGCGACCTGCATCGGTGTCGCGCCCAGCGCGTTCGCCACTTCCGACAGCGTCGAGGACTGGAGCGGCGTGAAGCCTCCGAGCGGGAAGAACGGCACGTAGGCGATGCCCTGCTTCGCCAGCGCGTCGATGAGCGCGTCGTCTCCGCGATGCGCCAGGTTGTAGTGGTTCTGCACGCACACGATTTCGGTGAGCGCTTGCGCCTGCTCGACCTGCCGCGCCGTCACGTTGCTGAGGCCGATGTGGCGAATGAGCCCCTCGCGCTGGAGCTCCATGAGGACGGCGAGCTCCTGGTCGAGCGGGCCTTCCGTCGGCGTCATGCTCATCATGCGCAGGTTCACGGTGTCGATTGCGCCGAGCCCGAGATTGCGCAGGTTGTCCTGGATGCCCGAGCGGAGCTCGGCGGGCGAGAGTGCCGGCAGCCACGACTTGTCCTCTCCACGCCGCCCACCCACCTTCGACACGATGACGACGTTCTTGGGATACGGATGCAGCGTGGCGCGGATGAGCTGGTTCGTGACGTGTGGCCCGTAGGCGTCGCTCGTGTCGATGTGGTCGATGCCGAGGGCCATCGCCTCGCGCAGCACCGACGCGGCCGCTTCGGAATCACGCGGCGGTCCCCAGACGTGCGGGCCCGCGAGCTGCATGGCGCCGTAGCCCATGCGGTGCACCGTGAGCGAGGTGCCGGGGAACGTGAAGCGACCGCCGAGTGTGTCTGTATTCGTCATGGGCTCGAATCTAACGCTGGCCCCGATTCACACTAGCAAATAGCATGAATGCCAATCATGAACGCCGTGAGTGCCAGGGACCTCGACCTCAACCTGCTGCGCGTGCTCGTCGCCGTCGCCGATACGGGCTCGGTGACGAAGGCGGCCGCGGGGCTCTACCTCACTCAGTCGGCGGTGAGCGCGGCGCTCGCCCGGCTCAGTGAGGCGCTGGACACGCCCATGCTCGTGCGCCACGGCCGCGGCGTGATTCTGACGAGCCGTGCCGCGCGCCTCGTGACCGAGGTCCGTCCGCTGCTCGAGGCGATGCTCCAGGCCGCGCTCGCCCCGGCGCGCTTCGACCCACGCACGAGCGAGCGAATCATCCGCCTGGGGCTCGCCGACTTCGCGGACGAGTGGCTGCTGCCGCCGCTGTTGCGCAGGCTCGGACGCGACGCGCCCAAGATGCGGCTCGTCTGCACGCCGGCCCAGTTCCGCACGGTGGTGGACGCGCTGGCGACCCGTCGCATCGACCTCGCGGCCACGGTCATCGACAAGCTGCCCCGGGGCATCCTGCGCACGCCGCTCATCCGCGGCCACTTCGTCTGCCTGTTCGACCCGCGCCACGTGCGCCTCGGAGCGCGCCCCAGCAAGCGAGCCTATCTGGCGCAGGAGCACGTCATCGTCTCCTTCAACGGAGACCTCCGGGGCACCGTCGAGGACAGGTTCGGCGTCGAGCGCCGCGTCCGCTGCTCGGTCGCGAGCTTCAGCGCGATTGGCGCCATCGTCGACGGCAGCGAGCTGGTGGCGACCTTGCCCGAGGCCTTCGCGGCGCAGCTCCTACGGCAGCGGCCGCACCTTCGCACCGCGCCCTTTCCCTTCGCGCACCCCGCCGGGGGCATGGACCTGCTCTGGCCCGCCGCGCTGGACGAGGATGACGCGTGCGCCTTCGTGCGTGCCGCGATTCTCGATATCGCCAGGCAGACGCCCGCTCCTTCTTGAGGGCTGCTCTTCGCTGACGCGGCCCCCCACGTCGACGACGTGAAGGTGGGCGTGTCTTCCGTCCAGGGGGACTTGCGCTGCCGCTATTCTGCGTTACTATGTACCGGTAGTCAGCGTTGCTGAGTACTTGGAGGAGCGTTTCGTGGGCAAGCAGATGACGGAGATGCTCAAGGGCACGTTGGAGGGCATCGTCCTGGCGATTCTGGCCGTGCGGCCGGAGTACGGCTACGAAATCACGGCGCGGTTGCGAGAGATGGGCTTCTCAGACATCGCCGAGGGCACCGTCTATGCGCTGCTCGTCAGGATTGAGCAGCGCGGCCTGGTCAGCGTGGAGAAGGTCCCGTCCGAGAAGGGGCCGCCGCGCAAGGTGTACTCGCTCAACGCTGAGGGACAGGACTATCTCGAAGAGTTCTGGCGGACGTGGAGCTTCCTCACCGAACGGCTCGACCAACTCCAGAAAGGAGGCAGGTGACATGTTCATCTCAAAGCTCATCTCGAAGGTGATTGGCGAGAAGGCGCAATGGCGGCAATACAAGGCGCGGGCGAAACAGCTTCCCGCGGGCTATCGCACGGCGGTCGAAGCGCTGGAGCGATACCTGATGTATTTTGGAACGGGAGGCGACGGGACTGAGATCTACGCGGACCTCGTCGACCTGTTCGAACAAAGCGCGGCGAACCGGACCCCCATCCGCCAGATTGTCGGGGACGACCCCGTGGAGTTCATCGAGACCTTCGTCCGGAACTACCCGAAGGGGCAGTGGATCACCCGGGAGCGGGAGCGGCTGACGCAAGCTCTCGAGCGCGCCGCTGAAGAAGAAGCGAAGGGCCGCTGACGCCAGCACACCGGCGCCGGGCAAAGGCAGCACAACTCCAAGCGTCGCCGCGCAGGCGATGCGTTTCAAACCTCCCAGAAAAGGAAGTGCGGCATGTTGGCAACGACACGCGGGGCCGTGGTGCGGGGACATGTCCAGGAGGGCTGGGGGAAGGTGGCCGAGGTCTTCCGGGCGAACTTCGAAGGGACCCCCGGCGAGGTCGGCGCGGCGTGCTGCGTCTACGTGGACGGCCGTCCCGTCGTCGACTTGTGGGGCGGCCTCGCCGCTCGTGAGGCGAACCGCCCCTGGAATGAGGACACCCTCGCTTTGGTCGCCTCCACGACCAAGGGCGCTACGGCCATCTGCGCCCATCTGCTGGTACAGCGTGGCCAGCTCGAGCTGGACGCCCCGGTGGTCAAGTACTGGCCGGAGTTCGGCGCTGCTGGCAAGGAACATATCCCGGTGCGCTGGCTGCTCTCACACCAGGCGGGTCTGCCAGTCGTCGACGGTCCGCTGACGTTCGAGGATGCCTGCGCGTGGCATCCGGTCATCCGCGCACTGGAGGCGCAGAAGCCGGAGTGGCCGCCGGGCACCGAGCACGTCTACCACGGCATGACCTTCGGGTTCCTGGTCGGGGAACTCGTGCGGCGAATCACTGGCAAGTCGCTCGGCACCTTCTTCGCCGAGGAGGTCGCCGCCCCGCTCGGGCTGAGCGCCTGGATAGGGCTGCCCGAGGCGCAAGAGGGAAGGGTGGCTCAAATCGAGTACGCCGCTCCCTTCACATTGGAGGAGCTGACCGCCGGGATGATTGAGACGACGGGTCTTGAGAGGGACACGGTCATCGCCTGGATGAACGCCGTGTGGGGCCCGGACTCCATCCAGGCTCGCGCTGGCCAACTCGGCGGTGCCTTCGACCACACCAGCGGCTACATGAACACGCGTGCCTTCCGCGCCGCTGAGTTCCCCTTCGGAAACATGTTCTCGGACGCGCGCTCGCTGGCGCGGATGTATGCGGCCACGGTGAGCAACGTCGACGGCGTGCGGCTGCTGAATCCGGCGACGGTCGAGAAGATGACGGCCGTCCACACCGACAAGACGAGGATGCATGGGCTGCCGCCAGGACTGGACGTCCCGGCCAACCGCTCGTTCTACATGTCGCTCGGGTTCTGGCGAGCCTGCCCGCCGATGCCCCTCGTCGGGCCCAAGTCGTTCGGCCATCCCGGCTCCGGTGGTTCGATTGCCTTCGCCGACCCCGATGCGGGTGTCGGCTTCGGCTACATCACGAACCACTGGTCATTCCGGGTCGGCGAGCCGCGGGCGTCGAACCTGGCCGCCGCGGTCGTGGCCTGCCTCGAGTCTCGACGCTGAGGCACGGCCCGATTCGCCAGGAGCCTCGTCTGGCGCGTTCCACTGCGGAATCGTGTCAGCGCGGTGGGGAGGTGCCAAGGCGACGGCTCAGCGCGCGGAGAGCGAGATGGCGCGCAGGTTCTTCTCCGCGCCCCCGAGGACCATGGAGGTGCCGTCAGCGGAGAAGGCGATGGCTCGAAGCGAGCGGGCGCCGGCCTTGTACGCGCTCCAGCGCCCATTGCTTCCAATCTCGATGACCAGGCCGTTGTTGGTTCCAATCACACCCAGACCCTCCTGGCGAAAGCAGATGGAGTCGCCGCGCGTGTTCGTGCCGCCCGTCACGCGGCGCGCGAGTGTGCCCAACGAGTGGCGCGCGAGTTCGGCGCCGCTCGCCGAATCCAACACGAGCATGTCATGGCTCACGCCTCCGCCGACGGTCATCAACTGGTTCGACGTGGGATTGAGCGCCATGGCGGCGACGGTACCTTCGGTGACGAGCCGCGACGGCGCGCGCTGCCATAGCAGGCGGGAGTCGGCGACCCGCACCGCGGAGATGCGGGAGAAGGAGGTGGCTGTGTAGAGGACGTCGCCGTCAGGCGATAGCACCGCGCATACCTCCTCATCGAGCACCTGGGATGGCAGCAAAGGCTGGCACTCAAGGGCGGTCCGGGAGACCCGCACCATGGACGGCTCTGGCGTCACCAGGGCAGGCACGGCGGCGGCGAGGGCCGGGTCCACTCGGCGTGTCTCTGTCTCGACCACGCCTTCGTCGCGGAACGTCACCGCCCAATTTGGCGACTGTGCGATGAACTGCTCGTCGTCAATCCATGCAAAGGGGCGCATGACGGGCAGGGTGTGCGCGACCTGGAAGGTGTCCAGGTCTATCAACTGGCAGCAGGCTGCTCGGCCGGCGAGCAGTGGGCCTCCCGTGAGGAGCCAGCGTCCGTTGGGCGAGAGCGCACCGGGGCCCAACGGGCCCGTCAGCTCGGCCTCGATTTCAAGGCGGGTTCCACTCCTCCGCAGCAGTCGACCGGGCTGGTCGGCATGGCCGGGTGCCTCGATGACCAGGAGCGAGCCCCGTGGCTCGAAGGCGAGGAACTGGACGTAGGGGACGGTGTCCTTCGCCAGGGGCGTGGACGCCGCGCGGGGAGGCGCGGGTGCGAACCTGGGAAACAACTCCGTGCAGTCGGTCAGTCGCATGCGGGGGATGATATTCCGTGAGCGTCAAGACCTGGGCGACTTCATCTCGGTGGGGCTAGCGGGTCGCGGCTTGGGGCGAAGGCTCGTGGACGAGCCGGGTCTCCAGCCTGGAGCGCCACTTCAGCGCGGGCCTTTCCACGCCGTGGTGCAGCGCGAGTGACGCGAGCAGCACCGCCACGGCGCCACCCAGCAGCGTGACGGGGTGGAAGGTGTCCAGGCCATACGGCTCCAGCGCGACACGGACTCCGTGCTGCACGGCCTTGTGGGTGAGGTAGACGGTGAAGCTCAGCACCGCGAACATTCTCACGCCAGGGACGCGGGCACACACGCGCGAGGCGGTGGGGCCCGCCATGGCCACGAGCAGCGCCGCGTAGCCCACCGACGTCAGGGGGAACGCGAGCATCGTGTGGGTCAGGTTCCGGAAGTATTCCTCATTCAGCCAGAACACGCCGCCCAGGCACGCGAGTCCCACCAACGCCAGTCCTCCGGCGCGGACCCCTTGGGTCCAGCGCTCCCATGTCTCGGGTCGGAAGACGCGCAGCGCCGCGAGCACCACGCCGCACGTCAGCCCGTCGAGCCGTGCGTATGTCGGGTAGTACAGGAGCGTGTCGTAGCCGCGCCATCCAACGTCATCGGGCCCGAACATCGAGAAGTGGCGCTGCCACAGGCCGGCCCGCAGGAGCATGCCCGCCCCCATCAAACCCACCGCGCCCGCGAGGAGGTGCGGTGCCCGGACGCGTCCGCGCAGCGCGAGCACGGCGAGGGGCAGCACGAGATAGAAGTGCTCCTCCACGCACAGCGACCACGCGTGGGAGAAGCCGTTGCGGCGCAGTCCGAAGTTCTGCGTGAAGGTGAGGAAGCGCCACGCGGGCGTCTCGACGGGGCGTTCACTCCAGGCGGGAAGGAACAGGTACAGGGCCAGCACGATGAGATAGGGCGGCAGGATGCGCAACGAGCGCCGCAGGTAGAAGCGCTTCAGGGACGGTGCCTCGCCCCGGGACACCGGCTCCAGGAGCTGCGTGCCGATGAGGAAGCCGCTCAGCACGAAGAACAGCTCCACGCCCGTCCATCCGAAGTTGGCGAGCATCTGGTACGTCTCGTGGCCGTCGGGGCGCGGGTAGTGGAAGAGGACGACGATGAAGATGGCCAGGCACCGGAGCAGGTCCAGGCCGGCCAGGTGGCGCGGTTCGGTGGCGTTCAGCGGAGTCGACTTTCAGCGGGGGGAGACGCTGGATGCTAGGGGACATCGCCAGGAGCGCGGAACCAAATCCCGCGCCCCGATGCTCTTCTCCAGCCCGTGCTTCCGGGAAAGCAGGGTGAGCCGGGACGCCTTCTCGCGGTGCGGAGTCGTCTTCCTGATTGTCGGACTCACGCGTGGCGCCTCGCGCTGTCGGGTCGCGGACTGCGGTGCGCTGTGATTGCCGCCCGCCCATCGACGGCTCCCGTCCGGCGCGGGAGGATTTCGCATGCTCACGCGTCGAACCCTGATGTGGGTGCTGGCCGCTGGTGGGAGTCTTGCCTTGTCGGGTATCGGCGCCGCCGCACGGCCGGCGCCTCCCAGCCGGAACGTGGTCCTGGTCCATGGGGCCTATGCGGATGGCTCCTGCTGGGCCGAGGTGATTGCGAGACTCCAGCGGCACGGCCTCAACGTCACGGCGGTGCAGAACCCCCTGACATCCCTGGCGGACGACGTGGCGGCGACCCGGCGCATCCTGGCCCTCCAGGAGGGGCCGACGGTCCTGGTCGGCCACTCATGGGGGGGCACCGTCATCAGCGAGGCGGGGGGCGACCCGAAGGTGTCCGCTCTGGTCTACGTGGCCGCGCGCGCGCCGGACGCGGGTGAGGACTATGCGGCGCTCGCGAAGAGGTTTCCGACTCCGCCAGCCAATGCCGGACTCGTTCATTCAGGCGGCTTTGCTCAACTGAGCGAGGAGGCCTTCCTGCGGGACTTCGCGAACGGCGTCGACTCCGTCAAGGCGCGTGTCCTCTACGCGGCGCAGGGGCGGATATCGGATGCGCTGTTCTCCGCCAAGACGACGGTGGCCGCGTGGAGGACGAAGCCCTCCTGGTACGCGGTTTCGAAGCAGGACAGGACCACCGCGACGGAGCTGGAGCGATTCCTCGCGCAGCGCATGAAGGCGACGACCATCGAGCTCGACTCAGGACATCTGTCGCTCATCACGCACCCGGAGGAGATTGCCAACCTCATCCTGCGGGCCGCCGGAGCAGCGCCTGCCTCGAAGGCGGCGAGCGGCCCCTCTGAGCGTGACGGCGGACGCTAGCCGTCGCTCGGGAGCAGGCCAGGACACCTACGATGGCGCCTCGTCCGTGGAAGCGACTCCACACCTTCCTCTCCGTGGACTCCCACGTGCGGGCGGAGACCTTGCTGGTGTTGGAGCCACACCTCACGCCGTCCGTGCACGAGGTGAATCGCATCGGCTGAGCCCGCTCACACGGTAGCGGCGCTTCCCCAGGGGCCTGCCTTCACCCAGCTGACCGACGCCGACCTTGAAAAGGCGCCCGCTTTCCATCCAGGGGATTCTCTGGGTTGAATGGAAGTCATGGCTCCTGCGCTTCGCGTCCGTCGCCGACTCCCCGCGCGTCGGGGACGGACGGCTCCTGAGTGTCAGTCGTGGGTCGTGGGGCTCCGTGGCGTCCTGGGCCCCCTGGCCATCACTGCATGGGTGCTGCTCGCGCCGGGAGTTGCCCGGGCGCTGGAGCCACCCCCCGACAGAGAGGTCGAGGAGTCAGCGGTGATGAAGGCCATCTCCTCCGGGGATGCGGCGGGGCTCGCGGCCCTGCTCGCCCGGGGCGAGCCGCGCAACCTCCCGGGTACCTCGCCGTCCACTCGCAACGTCTCTCCCCTGATGCGCGCGAGCGAGCTTGGACGCGAGGAGCTCGTGCGCATGCTGCTGGAGGCGGGCGCGGACCCGACGCTGAGTGTCCCGCGCCACCCCGAGGACTGGCCCCTGCGTGGCTGGACGGCGTTGTGTTTCGCGCATGCCCAGGGGCACTCGGCCATCGAGCAGCGGCTCTTGAGGTCCGGAGCCCCCGCCCAGCCTTCGTGCCTGGAGGAGGCCGACTTCGCCGCCGCCGTGCACCTGAAGCAATCCGAGCGGGCCCTGAAGCTGGCGAGGACGATGAAGGGTCGGGTTCCGCCTGCGCTGCTGGAGCGACTGGGGCGCTTCGCTCACGAGCAGAAGGCTCCCCAGGTGATGCGCGCGCTGCGGGACGTGGGATACCGACGCAAGGTCGTCCCACCGCCGTCGACCGGGAAGTCTCCTGAGGGCGAGCGACGGAGTCTCGAAGCCGAGAACAAGCAAGTGCTCACGCGTCTCATCTGGGAAGGGACGAGCGAGCAGGTGCGGCTCGCGCTCGAGCGCGGCGTGGACCCGGATGACTTCAGGCCCTACGAGGACCCACCGCTCATCGCCGCAGCGAAGAAGATGGATGTGCCGCTCCTCCGGCTCCTCCTCGAGGCAGGCGCGAAGGTCGACATCACGAACTCGTCGGGTTTGCCCGCGCTGGACCATGTCGTGTCCAACTCGCGAGACAAGGGGCCCGCCGCGCTCGAGGCCGCGCGCATGCTGTTGGAGGCGGGAGCCAAAAGCTTCTCCCCCATGGGGAAGCCGCCGCGAGGCTTCCGCCTCCTGGACGCGGCGCTGTCCTCCTGCAGGCTGGACCTCATCGACTTGTTGTTCGAGCACGGAGCGAAAGCGGTCCTGGCCGCGGGCCCCGCGAACAAGCTCTATGAAATCGTCGCGAGCCCGGACTCCCCTTGCCCCGATGAACTCTCCTGGACGCTGCTCCAGAGGTTGTATTCCGGCGGCGCGAGGATGGGTCTCGATGTCCCCGTTCCTCCGAGACTCATCCTGATCATCCGAGAGGGACACGATGCATATCGCTCCTACGCATATTCCTCGCTCTGGTCATACGCCGCGAAGCGTCCTCCCGAGTGGGGGCACCTCTTGCGACAGGCGGGCCTCCCGCCCGAGCCCGACGAGAAGCGGCGCTGACCATGCGCAACCCCGAGGCATGCCTTCCCGGAGCCGGTGAATGACCAAGAACCTCCTCGTGGTCGTGCTCATGATGCTAGTGGGGAGCGCCGTTGGCGTCGTGGTGCTCCGAGGCGGCGTGCCGGCCGAGCTGACGGAGTGGCTGCCTCGGGAGCCGCGCCCGGATGTGTGGTGTGAGGGATTGCCCCTGGAGCGCTGCGGAGCGTTCCCCCAGCACTGTCGGGAGGCGGCCTACTGTGACGGCACGCGCTTCTGCTCGGCGTGGAGCGGTGAGGAAGCGTGTGCCCAGGAAGGCTCCACGGCGGGCCCCATGGCCTGCTGTTCCGGCTTGCTCCCTCGCTGCGGCGTCGTGTCGAAGGAGGGGACGTGTGACTCGCAGTTTGGTACGGCGGCCCGGCCCGTCTGTCTCCGCTGCGGTGACGGAGTGTGCGACGAAGGGGAGACCCGCTGCGACTGTCCCGAGGACTGCGACCTCTCCCGGAGGGCGGGTGGCCCTCCTCCGGGAGACGCGCCTCCACCGGGTCGACGCTGAGCTGACCGCGCTCTGGCGCTCAGCGGCGGGACTCCATGGGACGGGAGCCCGGAGGCAGGACGGCACGGCCTGCCGTGGCCGCGCCGTCCCGGATGCAGGGCTAGAGCTCGTTCATGATGAGCAGGCCGCGCGACGTGTCGACGACGTACACGTAGCCGTCGCCGGGGACGCGGATGCCGAGCGCGCCCTCGAAGACGTCGTCGGTGCGCCCCGGGTCCGTCTCGCGGTGTGTATTGTAATAAGCCACCTGCCGGGGCTGTGTGGGATTGGACACGTCCAGCACACGCACGCCCTCCTGGTACCACGCGACGTACAGGCGCGTGCCCACCAGGAGGATGTTGTGGATGGAGGTGGTGGGCCGGAGCCTGAACTCGCCAATCTTCACGATGTGCGCCGGGTCGGTGGCGTCCAGCACGCGCAGGTGCGCGCCATGGTTTTCACCGCCCTCGAACACGAGGGTGCGCCCGGCGAAGGTGCCCACCGCGTTGTGGTGGGCGGTGGTGTTCGGGTACGTGTAGGTCCCCAGCAACTTCAGGTCGTTCGGGTTCTCGACGTCGACGACCTTGAGGCCGCCCTCGAAGTGGCTGATGTAGAGCTTGCCCTGGTAGGCGAAGGCGTCATGCGCCCCGTCGTAGGGGCCCACGAGGGGAAGCGCGAGACGCTGCAGGAGCACCGGCTCCAGTGGCTGGGACACGTCGAACACGAGCGTGTTGCTCGAGGGCCAGAGTCCCATGCCGTAGAGGCGGTCCCCGTCCACCAGCACGGTGTGCACGGCGTAGGGGGCGCTGGAGGGCACGCGGCGCACGAGCAGCGGGTCCACAGGGTTGGAGATGTCGAAGACCACGATTCCGGTGTCCTGGCTGGCGACGTACAGCGCGTCCCCCTTGACCCACACGCTGTTCCAGAGCTGGTCGTCGGGCAGGCTGATGACCTTCTTCAGCACGGGGTTTCGCCGGTCCGTCACATCGAAGATGGTGATGCCGCCGGGTTTGCCCGGGCGAAGGTAGGCGTTGGCGGAGACGACGTAGGCGTGGTTCTTCGCGACGAAGATGTCCAACGGAGTGCCCTGCTCGACGTACGTCTCCGACAAGAGCTGGAGGCCGCCCGAGGACTCTTCCTCGCCTTCGCGCCACACCATGCGGTGGGCGTCGGCGGTGGCCCGCTGCACCACCCGGCCGTTGACGCACCGGGCGAAGCAGCCCGTGAAGTAGCGGTTGCTGGGCGCCTCGCAGCCCGCCAGCACGGTGGTGGTGCTGCCCCCGTCCCGGGACAGGGTATGGGTGCCGAGCAGCAGGCTGTCCGCGTCGCGCTCCTCGCGGGTGACGGGCGCGTAATAGAACCTGCTGGGGCCTCCGTCGCCGACGAGTCCCATCGTCACGGTGGAGTACGAGCCCTCCACTCCGCCGTCCGCCAGCGCCGACTCCCGCCGCAGCCGCACATGGAAGATGCCGTCCTTGGGGACGTTGGCGAGCGTTGGAGCGTCGCAGGCGGACAGGTCGAAGATGGCCGGGTCGAGGCAGCCTCCAGCGGGGCTCTCGCCCACCTGGGGCACGAGCGCGCAGGGGGAGAGCACGCCGGGGTCACCCGTGCCGTCTCCCAGCTCCTCCAGCGCGGTGTAGGTGCCATCCCAGGGCGGAGTCCCAGAGTCGGGTGGCCCCGCGTCGGGTGTGCCCGAGTCTCCGGGGACGCCTGCATCGGGCGTGGGCTGGGCCGAGTCGCGGCAGCCGGGAGCCGCGAAGAGCAGGAGGTTCCAGGTGACGAAGAGCACCCAGGATGGGCGAGGAAAGGACAGCATCGGGACCTCGAGGGGGGACGCCACGCGCCATTGCGGGCATCAGGATGAAAGCGGCTGCCCCTCTGAGTTCGCCCTGCTCGGGGAAATACTTGCTCCGTGGAGGGAAATGGCGCGTCCGCGGTGGGAAGAAGCGCGCGATGGGCTGCGCTGGTTTCGTGTTTGCAGTTCAAGCGAGACCCGTCGGCGTCCAGTCGCGCGTGTCGCGGCTCCAGCGCGAGAGGTGACAGTCACGAGCGCGTGGGCACAGCTGTCGTCCCTGACTTCGCGCGTGGCGCTTCGTCTTGCGCGGGCCTCCGTCCCTACCAGATGCCGGAACTCGGATTTGAGCGACAATGGCGGACATGTCGTCTCGCATTGTCTCCTTCCTCTGCTGTCTCCTTGCCGCATGGCCTGCCGTCGCCAACGTGGCCGCATCCACGCGCACGCCGGCGGCCTTCACCCTGTCCCCAGGTCCTGTCCGCACGCGCTCGGAGGTGCTCAGCGAGATGCTGGACTTTGATTGCGCGGAGGCGGAGCGCGAGGCGGCCTGCCGCTTCGAAGCGCGCTACCGGCTGCGCAATGCAACCTCCGAGGCGGAGGTCATCGATGCCGCCTTCCTGGGGCTCCGTACGAGCGAGGTGAGCGTCCGGTTCGACGAGGAGCCTCTCCCGGTGACGCAAGCGCAGGCGGACCCGCGCGGCCCCACGTCCGAAGCCGGAGAGAGCGCACCGGCGCGGTCGTCACAGGAGCATACGTTCCGGCGGCTCACGCAGCGCTTCGGCTTCACCCTCACGCTTCCGCCCGGGAAGGAGGGGGAGCTGGTGGTTCGCGGTGTCGTGGAACTCGAGCGGCGCTTCCTGCCATCGGGGTATGTGTGGCCCGCGGTCCAGGCGCGACATGTGCTGCTGTCTCCCGGACCGGCGCGGACCACGCGCTGGGACATTGACTATCTGCTGGGCCCCATCCGGACCTGGGCGGGCAACCCCGAGCTTCACGTCACCGTGAGGGCCCCTTCCGCATGGGAGGTGGGCAGCAGTCCGGACGCCTCCGCGCAGACTGCTCCGGTGGCCACGGACTGGCGGCTTCGGCACGAGGGCGCGCAGGTGGTGGCGGAGCGGCGCCTCACCGCGGCGAGCGCTCCCGAATGGCTCAACGTCACGTTGACGAAGCCCGAGCCGTGGTGGACTCCGGGCGGTGTGCAGTTGGGCCTGGGTGTGCGGAGCCTGGACGGTACCCGCTTGATGGCACGGCTCGGCTACCAGTTCGCCGCGCCCGAGTCCTTCCTGCATTCGTTCTCGGCGGAGACGGACTTTCGCAAGCAGCTCGTCTTCACGCCCCTCTCGCAGTACGCGACCCCCCAGGTCGCCATCATCCCGAGTCTCGGGCTTGGCCTGGGCGTGCCGGTGCAGGTGCTTCCCGACGTCAGGCCAGGGCTGCGGTTCCTCGTGGACCTGCATTTCGGTCCGGTGGGGACCGTACTCAACTGGGACCACTATCCGGCGCTGGGGGAGGGCACGGACTCCTTCTCGCAGTTCATGCTCCTGTTGCAGGTAGGGCTGTAGGCCTGTCGCGTGTCAGCCGCCTTCACGGAGGCACGGGCGACGCCAGATGGCACATGCCAGGGTTTGCAAGCCATGGGTTGACCTGGATTAGGCTTCGGCCCCTCCATGCCCCTGCCCTCATTGCGTCTCTGGTCATGCGGACTGCTCGCGCTGTGCGCATGTGTCGCGGCCCGTCCTGCCCAGCCCACCGTGGCCGCTCCCTCCTTGCGTGAGCAGTGCCGCACGAACCTGCAGGCCTGCCTGGACCTCGAGGAGCGTCCCGCGTCCGAGGAGGAAGCGGGATGCGAGCGCGGGGATGCCACCGACTGCTTCTTGTTCGCGCAGAGCGTCTTCTCCGAAGACCAGGCCCGGGCCTACCAACTGCTCGGCAAGGCCTGCCAGATGAAGCACTTCACGGCCTGCGAGCATCTGTTCAGGGAGCACTCCCTGGGGGCGGGAGGGCACCAGGAGTTCGCGGCGGTGCGCCCCATGCTGGAGCAGGCCTGCGCGGGCGACGAGCCGACGGGCTGCTTCCTGCTCGGTGAAGTCTATTCACAGTTCGGGTCGGAGGAACGCGACGAGCCGCGGGCTCGCGCCTACTACGAGCAGGCGTGTGAGCGCGGGGAGGCGCGGGGCTGCACGGGGCTGGGGCGCTCACTGGTTGCCGACGAGGACCTCTCGGGGGATGTCCCGCAGGCCGACATCGACAGGGCGAAGGCGCTGTTCGAACGCGCGTGCGAGGCAGGTGACGGGGACGGTTGCATGGGCCGGGGGAGGCTGGCCATGGGGCCGATGGCGATGGTCCTGGAGCCCGCCGCCTGCGAGTTCTTCAAGAAGGGGTGTGATGCGGACAGCGCCAGTGCCTGCGACAGCTATGGAGACGTGTGCGACGAGGACTTCCGCGCTGATTACGAGCGCCTGCGTCATGCGGAGCGGGGCTGTACGGAAGGAAGCAGCGAGGACTGCGAGCAGGCGGGCCTGGCCCATGAGCGTGGGGAGGGCACGAGAAGGTTTCTCCCTCGCGCGGCGAAGCACTACGCGCGCGGCTGCGAGTTGGGCTCCTCCCTTTCGTGCGAGCGGCTCGCGAACCTCCAGGGCAGTGGCTATGACGGTGTGCCCCCCCAGCCGGAGAAGGCGCGTCAACACCTGCTCGGAGCCTGCGAGCGCAAGCTGCCTGGCGCGTGCGTCTCCGTGGGACAGGTGCTGCGCGAGGGGAGGTCCTGGCTCCCCAAGGACCTGAAGGCCGCCTCTGGTTACTCCCAGCGCGCCTGCGCGGAGGGTGACGCGGAGGGGTGTGAGGCCCTCGCCCTGGCCTACCAGGAGGGGCTCGGCGTGGAGCAGAGCGGTGAGCGGGCCTTCGAGCACCACCTGGAGGCGTGCGGGCTGGGCCGCATGGAGTCCTGCGTCAACGCGGGAGCGAGCGCGGAGGCCCTGAAGAGACGCGAGGAGGCCGTGCGAGCCTACCAACGGAGCTGTTTCCGGGGCACGGCGGCCGGGTGCCAGGCCCTGACGCGACTGGGCGAGGCCACCACCCTCGTCGAGCGCTCGCAGCAGGTGGAGTTGCCCGGGTCGCGCGCCGAGGCGGGGACGCCAGACCTGCTCATCACCCCGGGCCCCCCACTGCTGCTGTCCTCCAGCCAGGGGCGCCTCCAGCTCATCGATATCACCCGGGGCGAGGTCGTGGGGGCGCCGGTCGACCTCTCCAGCGAAGAGGTCCAATGGAAGACTCCCTATGTGATGAGCAAGCTCGTCCGCAAGCCCTACAGCCTCACGTTGAGCTGGGATGCGCGCGCGCAGGAGCCCTTCGGCTTCTTCGAGGACTCCCTGCAGGGGATGCGGCTCTGGCGCCCGGGCCGCGCGCATCCGCCCTCTCCAAATCCAGAGGAGAAGGCGCAGCGGTGCCTGCCGCTCGCGTACCAGCCCTCCGGGCGCGGACTGCTCATGAAGCTCGCCTTCAAGGGCGACTGCGGCAACGACTCCTCCGAGTTGCAGCAGTTCGACGTGGAGACGGGAATGCCCCAGGGCCCGCGCGTGCAACTCGAGGCCCCGGTGAAGTTCCTCGCGTCTTCGTCCGACGGCTCCCGGTATGCCGCGGCGCTCAAGGGCGGAGCGGTGCGGCTCATCGACGCGGCGACTGGCAAGGTCACCGTGCTCCCTGATGCGCACGCGAAGGAGGTGGACTCGCTCTCCTTCCACCCCACGCGTCCGTTGCTGGCCACGGCGTCTCGTGAGGAAGGCCTTGTTCGACTGTGGGACCTCTCTGGAGGCACGTCAGCGCCGGTGACGATTCGCGAGAGCGTGACGCAGGTCCGCTTCAGCCCGGATGGGAAGCTGCTGGCCGCGGCGAGCGGGAACGAGGGGCTCCTGCTGCTCGATGCGAGCACGGGGCAGCGGGCTTCGCCCCCCATTCCGCTCTCCAACGGCATGCTCCGCCCGCTCATCATGTTCAGCCCGGACGGCAAGCGGCTCGCGGTGGCGGACTCCGAGCATGGCGTGCTCCTGGTGACGCTCCGGGGGGCCGCTCCGAGCGGGGGCGTGGCGCCCGTGCCGTCGTGGTTCACGCGCATCCGCCGGCTCGAGCCGCCTGTGCTTCCGAAGCCGCCGCCCATCCTGAAGGACGGCCGGTTCGAAGGGGCGGTGAAGTTCGAGGGCAAGCCCGTCCCCAACGCGGTGGTGGTGCTGACGCCCCATCAGGAGTGGGATGACGCCATGGCGCTAGGCGCGAAGCGCTACCCGGTGCGGCCGGATGGAACCTTCGTGCTCACGAACGTGCCGCGCATCCAGTGGCGTCTCTCGGTCGAGGCGCCGGGAAAGGTGAAGTGGGTGCGCCTCTTCAATGGGCGCGAGCAGGCGCAACACCTGGACATCGACGCCACGCTGGAGCGCGCGGCCACGCTGCGCGGCCGGGTGCTCTCACCCGAGCGGCGGCCCGCGGCTGGAGTGAAGGTGGCCTGGCGGGATGAATACACGCAGGAGTTCTCCACGGTGGTGACGGATGCGCGCGGGCGGTTCGTGCTTGACCACCTCCGGCCCCGCTCCTACTTCCTGAAGATGATGGTCTCCAACGGAGACCTCCTCAGCCAAAGGGTGAAGCTGGACAAGCCAGGGCCGCGGGACGTGGAGCTGGTCCTCCGCAAGCGCAGCGACCCGGCGGTGCTGCGGCTCCGCGTGCTCACGGCGGGAGGCAAGCCCATCCCTGGCGTGGAGCTCGACCTGGAAGACGGCGTGAAGGGCGTCACGGACGCGCAGGGCCGATGGCACACCGACGAGGTCGAGGCCACCGCGCCCGTTGCCCGCTGGAAGGAGCGTATCTACAGGCCCGCTCCGGAGTCGGTGTCGATTCCCTATCCGGAAGAGGTGGTCATCACCATCCCGGATGCGGAGCTCTGATTCCGCGCCACGTGCTCGGAGTGGACGAGGGCGGTGCCTCGCACGACGGGGCCTGCTTTCGCCCATAGGTGATGACTATCCATCCATTGACGCCACGGCATTCACGGTGACCGGACGCGAGGTCTATATGTGGACCCATCGCGCTGCACGAGCACGAGGGGTGAATCCATGACGACGCAATCCCAGAAGGCAGAGAACGTTCACGTGGGCCTGCTGGTCCGCCTGGAGGCGAAGGCAGGCAAGGAGGCCGAGGTGCAGAAGTTCCTGGAGGGAGGTCTGTCCTTGGTCCAGGCAGAGCCGGCGACAGCGCAGTGGTTCGCGCTGCGCCTCGGTCCGACCTCCTTCGGCATCTTCGATACCTTCGCGGACGAGGCGGGTCGGCAGGCGCACCTGAGTGGCAAGGTGGCCGCGGCCCTGATGGCACAGGCGCCGGAGCTGCTCGCGCAGCCGCCGTCCATCGAGAAGGTGGAGCTGCTCGCGGTGAAGCTCTGAGCAGCCTCCGGCCGTGAGGGACGCGGGCGGGGAGGGCACACCTTCGGCGGAGGTGGCCCTCGCCCGCTTTGCTTCAGGCGCCTGGCCGCGTGCGAGCCGCGCTCTCCAGCAGCGTGCGCCAGAACAGCTTCGCGGCCGGTGGCGCGGTCCGGTCTCCCGAGCGCATCAGGGACACGGTGCGCTGGAGGGACGGTTCGACGAGCGGACGCGCGGTGGTGGCGCTCGATGAGGGCAGGAAGGAATGCTCGGGCATGAAGGCGAAGCCGACGCCCGCGGCGACCAGGCTCTGCACCCACTCCTCGCGTTCGGTGCGATAGCTGGCGTACAGCACCACCTTGCGGGAGGTGCACAGCGCGCCGACCTGTTCGCGCAGCTCGCAGGCGAGCCGGTCGATGTACGGCTCATCGGCCAGTTCCTCCAGGGGCACGGTGTCCCGCGTGGCGAGGCGATGTCCGGGTGGGAGCACGACGAGGTAGCGCTCTTCATAGAGCGGCGTGACGACGCACCAGTCCGGCGTGGGCGCCGCGGCGTGGGTGATGACGAGGTCCACCTCGGCTTCCTCCAACTGCCGCACCACCGTGTCGCGGGTGCCGGCGCGGAGCTCGACCTCTACGCCGGGCGCGACGGCGCGAAACGCCGCCAGGTCGCGGGCCAGTCGCGCGGGGCCGATGGTGCACAGCACGCCCACGCGCAGCGGCACCTGATTCAGCCGACGGTGGTTCTCCGCGATGAGCGCCACGCTCCGGTTCTCATCGTCGATGCGCTGGAGCCGGGGCAGCACCTGCCGGCCCAGGGGCGTGAGCTTCGCGCCGCTCCTGTCACGCAGGAGCAGCGGCCCTCCCAATTCGCCCTCCAGCTTCTTGATGGCGGCGGTCAGCGTGGGCTGGGCCACGTGGCAGCGCTCCGCCGCGCGCGTGAAGCTCTGGGTCTCCGCCACCGCCAGGAAGTACCGGACCTGATGCATCTCCATGCGGCGCAGGGTCGCTCTTCATTCACGGGCAGGCAACCCGATGCGCCGCTCAGGAGCCTCCGTTGGAGGCTGGCGCCTTACCCGTGCATTCCAACGACGCCGCGAGATGTTGGGCGACCGGCACCCCACGCTTCATGCTGGCCACCGCATCCTCCTCGCTGAACTCCCCTTTGGAGGAACGCCCATGCGTGCCGTGCTCCTGCTCTCCCTCGTCCTTCCGTTGTCCCTCGCCCAGGCCCAGGGCCTCCAGGCGCAGCCACCGCCGTTCGCCCAGGTCATCGAGCGCGAAGTGCCGGCCCTGATGAAAGAAGCCCGCATCCAAGGCGCGGCCGTGGGGCTGATTGTCGGAGGCAAGCTGGTCTACGCCAAGGGCTTCGGCTTCGCGGACCACGCGGGCAAGGTGCCAGTGACGCCCGACACGGTGTTCGCGGCGGCCTCGCTGGCCAAGCCGATCGCCAGTTGGGTGACGATGCGTCTGGCCGAGCAGGGGCGCGTGCGGTTGGATGCGCCGGTGGTCGAGGTGCTGACGCCGTGGCCGCTGGCGCTGAACCAGTTCGACCCGCGCGCGATTACGATTCGCCGCCTGCTGTCGCACACCGCGGGCACGACCTTGGGCGGGTATCAGGGCTGGCTCGACTTCAAGGAGCTGCCGAGCCTGGAGGAGTCGCTGGCCGGCAAGACGAATGGACGCGGCGCGGTGGAGCTGTTCGCGCCGGTCGGTGTGAAGTTCAAATACTCCGGCGGCGGCTACACCCTGATGCAGCTGGCCATCGAGCGGAGCACCCAGCGCAAGTATTCGGACCTGGCGCGGGAGCTGGTGTTCCGGCCGCTGGGCATGAAACACAGCAGCGTCGCCATGACTCCGGAGGTGCTGGCCGGCGCGGCGCAGGGGCACGACGACGAGGGCAGGCCGGTGCCGATGCGCTACTACGTGGAGCAGGCGCCTTCCACGCTGACCACCACCGTCCGAGACTTCGCCCGCTGGATGATTGCGGGAATGGCGAACACCCCTGGCGCGCACCCCCTGACCCAGGCGCAGCTGGCCCAGCTGTACACACCTGCGGAGCTGAGCACGCCGCGCGCGCCCGACGGCGCGGTCTACGGCCTGGGCCACTTCATCGAACGCCTCGGCGACGGCAGCACCGCCGTCGGTCATGACGGACGCAACCAGGCAGGCTTCCGCTCCAACTTCTTGATGCGTCCGCAATCCGGCGACGGCATCGTCTTCTTCAGCAACTCCCGCGGCGGTGTGGCTTTGGACCGCATCGTCTGCCTGTGGGGCGCCGACGTGGCCAAGGTCGATGCGGTGACGACCTGCAAGCCATAGCGTTGCGTTCCCCGGCCCGAGCTGAAGCTATGATGACGGGGCGGGCCACCTGGCTCGACGACCTATCGCCGGGGAGCGGACCTGGCACCTGAGCGAGGACAGCCCGTGGAAATCCGACGCCTCTCCCCACCCGCCTGGTCGGCGTTCAAATCCTGGCTGCTCAAGATGCCCGGCGTGCCCATCTCCCGCCTCCGGCTGCTGACGGGCGGCTGTCCGGCGGAGGAGCTGCCCGCGCTCGCGAAGGAGCTCAAGCGCGTGCGGGCCGACTTCAAGAAGCGCCCCAACGAAGTCTCCGCCCCCGCGGACGAGGGCCTCCGGAAGGACTACGCGGCGCTCGGTGTGCCCTGGTCCGCGTGGAGCGAGGTGGCGGGCGAGGTCCAGCGCGACCTGAAGCGCAAGCGGTATGCGCGCTGGACGGGAGTGGATGCGCTCGAGTTCCCCGAGGGGCCCTCCGCCCAGGACCTGGTGACCGTCTTGTTGTTCGGAGGCGTGGAGCAGGCACGCGCCCATCTGCTGCGCCGCGCGTCGCTCGCCGAGGGTTCGCTGGAGGCGCTGTGGTGCCGGTGGCTCGCGGGGGAGCCGCTCGAGCCCGAGACGCTGCGCGCGTTCGCGGGTTCTCCAGAGCGACTGGCGGAGCCCCTCTACACTCCAGGCCTCGAAGAGGTGCTGCCGCTGTACTTCGTCGAGCCGGACACCGCACGCGCCGAGCGGGCGCTGGAGATCGCCTCGGCCCAGCCGGGCTCGCCCCGGGCGCAACCGTTGATGGACTACCTGCGCTCCCTGCTCGGGCTGTGGCGTCAGGACACTTCGGTGGAGGAGGTGAGGGCGCGCTTCGAGGCGAGTGTCGCGACCGTCTCGCCCTCCGAAGTCTCGTGGTTGAGCGCGCCCGCCTATCTGTATGGCCGATACATCGAGGCACTCCCCGCACATGTGCTGCTGGAGCGGGTGGGCTCGCGGCTGGAGCGCATCGCCGTGCCTACGCGAGTCGCCGATGTCCAGCCGGTGATGGAGGCCCTCGCCGCGCTCGAGGAGTTGACGGCGATGGGCCTGGGCCTCCGCGTGGAGCAGGGCCCGGGGAAGGTGCTCCTCTCCGCACAGGAGCCGGAGACTGGGGGAGGGGACGAGTTCCTGTAGCGCCGCCGGCGGTGATGTCTCCGCGAAACCACGGTGGAGCTCGCGGGGTGTGCGTCTGCCGCTCGCCGCGAGCCTGCCTCACCGCGCCGCTGCTACGCAGAGCCGGGCTTTTCGCCGAGCCGCTTCGCTCGCTCCTCGGCCTCACCCGGCACGTCGAACTCCGACGGGTCGAACAGCGGCCGGAGCTCGACCTCCACTTCGTCACCGTCCTGTACGAGGAGGCTGAACGGCGCGCGCCTGGCCCACTCGAGGGCCTCTGCGAACGTCTTGACCTCCAGCAGGCTGTAGCCGGCGATCAGCTCCTTGGCTTCGGCGAACGGGCCATCAATCACCTTGCACTGGGTCTTGGTGTACTGCACGCGCGCGCCGCGGCTCATCGGCGTGAGGCCGGCGAGGTCGAGCAGCACGCCGGCCTTCCGCAACTCCTCGTTGAATTCGTGCATCGCGGCCAGCGCCTCCTGGGTCGGCTTCTGGCCCGCTTCGCTTTGCTGGGTCGCCTTCACCATCATCATGACCTTCATCGCGTGTCTCCTCGTGGCCCGGTTGGGGGCGCTTCGAGAGAGGCGACGAACAGCGCGCCGCTGGATCGACACCCGCGATGCGGATTTTCGCCGGTGAGGGCGTCACTCGAAGCGACGCTCCCCTGGCCGTGCGCAGGATTGACTTGATTGGAAGACCTATGGGGCCATCGGCGCCGGGAGTGGTTCGCCCAGCGTGGGCGTCCGCCGGTAGGCGCCGGGTCCCACGCCCCAGCGACGCTTGAAGGCCTTGCTGAAGGCGGGCGCGCTCTTGTAGCCCGCGCGTTCGGCGATGGCCTCCAGGCTGTCGTCGGACTCATGCAGCCACCGTGCGGAGCGGGTCATCCGCCAGTTCGACAGGTAGTTCAGGGGTGTCTCCCCCACCAGCGAGTGGAAGCGCGCGGCGAACCCGGAGCGCGACAGGCCCACGGCCGAGGCCAGCCGCTCCACCGTCCAGGGCGTGCCGGGCTGCTCGTGCATCAGGGCCAGCGCGTTCCCGACGGCGGGATCCGCCAGCGCCTTCCACCCCGCCTCCGCGGACCGCGCGAGCAGTGACTGGGCACGCAGCGCCTGCACCAGCAGCACGTCCGCCAGACGGCCGAGCACCAGGGCGCTCCCTGGCCCCGGCGTGGCGGTCTCCGCGGAGAGGAGCTGCACGGTGGCGGCGAGCAACGGCGTCCTGCCGGACTCCTGCGTGGACAGGTGGATGATGGGCGGGAAGGCCCGCAGCAGCGGATGCGTGGGGTCCACGCCGAACTGGAAGCAGCCGGTAATCAAGGTGGTGGTCGCGCCCGGCCCTCCCAGCCGGACGGCCGTTCCCGACGAAGCCCGGAGCTGCTGCTGGGGGATGAAGTCGCGAGGAGTCTTCCGGGTGCCGTCGTCCATCACGTGGGCAGGGGCGCTGGGCAAGAGCACCACGTCGCCGGCGGACACGAACACCGGTTCAACCAGGCCTTCCACCTGGAGGCGCAGTCCTCCCCGCGCCACCACGTAGAAGGACGCATTGGCCTTGCGGGGCAGGCGCAGCGCCCACGGCGCACCCAGTTCGAAGCGACCGAAGAGCAGCGTCTTGAACCGCAGCGTCTCCAGGACATCGGAAACCACGTCGGTCTTTTCATCAGGCATCGCTGGACGCTCAGACAGTTCTTTTGGACGCAGTGACATTGAGCGTCCATAACGACATGCACATTCTAGATCCATCCCCTTGATGGAGATTCCCCATGGATCTTGCCGATTCAACCTCCGACCTGTCCCGACTCATGGACGCGCACCTCGCGCTCATCGGCACGGATGTCGAACGCTGGCTGAGCCTGTTCGCTGACGATGCCGTCGTGGAGTTCCCCTATGCCCCCTCGCTCGGCATGCCTTCCCGACTGGAGGGCATCAAGGCCATCCGGGCCTGGTTCGAGCCCATCACCCAGCGCTTCCAGGGGCTCACCTTCGCGGACGTCCAGCGCTACCCGACCACCGACCCGAACGTCGGATGGATGGAGGTCCACGGCTCCGCGACGTTGCTGCCGTCACGCTTCTACTACGAGCAGGACTACGTGATGCGCCTGCACATCCGCGAGGGGCGCATCGTCCGCTACCGCGAGTACTGGAATCCCCTGGCCGCTCCGGCGGGCACCTTCGGCAAGGAGCAGGCATGAAGCCGCGCATCCTCGTCACTGGAGCCTCTGGCAACACGGGACGGCCCATCGCTCAAGCACTGGCCTCGGAAGGGTTCCGGGTGAGGACCGCCACGCGGAGCACGACACCCCCGTTCCCTTCGACGGAGCACGTCCGCTTCGACTGGACGGACCCCACCACGCACGACGCCGCGGTGGACGGCGTGGACCGGATGTACCTGCTGGTGCCCGCGATGGCGGACCCGGCCCTGCTCATGATTTCGTTCATCGAACGCGCGATGGCCAGGGGTGTGCAGCGAGTCGTCCTGCTCGGCGCCTCCGCCATCGCGGAGGGAAGCCCGGGACTGGGGCAGGTGCACCGCTTCCTGCGCGAGCACGCCCCGGAGTGGAGCGTGCTGCAGCCGTCGTGGTTCATGCAGAACTTCTCCAACCCCCAGAATCAGCACGGGGCCAGCGTCCGGCGCGATGGCCTGCTGATGACCTCCACGGGCAAGGGGCGCGTCGGTTTCGTGGACGCGGCGGACATCGCGGCGGTGGGCGTCAGGGCGCTCGCGGACGAGCCCTCCCATGACACCGCGCACGTCATCACCGGCCCCCAGGCGCTGAGCTACGACGACGTCGCGGCGGAGCTGTCCCGGGTGTCGGGCCGCCCCATCCGGCATGTGCATGCGAGCCTGGAGGAGGTGCGTCGGCACCTCCAGGAGAGGACGGGCATGCCGGAGGCCTACGCGAGCCTGCTCGCCGGCCTGGACGTGCCCATCCGGGAAGGGGCCGAGGACCGCGTGACGGACACCGTGCTGCGCGTCACCGGGCGGGCACCGCGCAGCTTCGAAGCCTTCGCCCGGGCCCACGCCGACGCCTGGCGGTGACACGACAGGCGCTGCCCCTCGGTGTCAGAGGCGTTGGCGGCTCGGCTGACGTGCCGAACCGCCAGCGCTCCCAACTCACGCGCCTTGACGCAATGCCCAGCTTGACGCGTCCATGACGCAGACGGCGGCGCGGAGTCCTCTGAGGCAGGCGAAAACGCGCTACGCCGCGCGCGGAGGTCCGAACCATCGGGTCAGGGCCTCATGCAGACCCTGGTCCGTGCCTTCGCCCACCCACGCGACGTGTCCGTCCGGTCGAATCAGCACCGCGACGGGCGGGGTGACTGCGCCGAGCGCCGGGAGCTCCCACGCTCCCGTGTAGCGAGCCACGACGGTTCGAACCCGGTCGGCCCAGGGCGTGACGTCGAGCGTGCCGGGCTCGCCCAGGTCGAGCAGCACCGGCCGCGCGTCGTGCAACAGGTGGAACACGCGCCGGGGGCCGTCGTCGGTGACCAGGTCGAGGTCCGGCATGCGTCGGCCGAGCAGCGGGTGTCCGCTTCCCAGGTCGTAGTGGACGTCCAGCCCCGACATCATCGCCGCGTACTGCTTGCGGGGTCCGTCCATCCGCAGCAACTCGCCCAGCGTCTCGCGCACGGCGTCCATCCGCGCGTCACCGCGGCTCAGCGCTGTCTGCGCCATGGTCTTCCGCAGCGCACGGGCCGCGACGGGGTGGCGCTCGGCCTGGTACGTGTCGAGCAGGCTCTCCGGCGAGACGCCGCGCACGACCTGGGCCAGCTTCCACCCCAGGTTCACGGCATCCTGCACGCCGAGGTTGAGCCCCTGTCCGCCCATCGGCGAGTGCACGTGGGCCGCGTCGCCAGCCAGGAGCACCCGCCCGTTGCGGTAGGACGCCGCCTGCCGCGTCATGTCGGTGAACCTGGAGAGGGATGTGGCGGCGTGGAGGCCGTAGTCCGTCCCGTAGAGCGCGACCAGTCCCTCGCGCAGCACTTCGAGGGTCGGCGCGTCGCCCGTGTTGACCTTCTCCTCTCTCAGCACGACGCCCACGCGGCCATGCTCCAGCGGGCCCATGGCGTAGGTGCCCTTCTCGTCCCGGCGGATGCCGAACGTCGGCGTTCCGGTCATCTCGACCTCGGCGATGAGGTAGCTGATGGACGCGTCCCACCCCGGAAACTCGATGCCCGCCGTCTTGCGGACGAGGCTTCGGCCCCCATCGCACCCGACGAGGTACTTCGCCCGCAACGCACGGCCGTCGGACAGCGCGACGTCGACGCCAGTGTCGTCCTGCGCGAAGCCTGTCACCTCGCACGCACGGTAGACGGGCACCGCCAGCTCGCCCACCCACTCCGCCAGGATGCGCTCGAAGCGCTCCTGCATGAGCGCGAGCCCATGGTTGTGACGCGTCGGGAAGTCACTGAGGTCCAGGGGCGCCTGTCCGAACGCGACGTTCTGGACCGGTTGCCCTTGCGAGACGAAGCGCTCGACGACCCCGCGCTGGTCGAGCACCTCCAGGCTGCGTGCGTGCAGGCCGCGCGAACGCGAGCCAGCGACCTCCTGGCTGGCGCGCCGCTCGACGATGGCCACGTTCACCTGCGCCAACGCCAGCTCCGCCGCCAGCATCAGCCCGGTCGGGCCTCCTCCAGCAATCACCACCGCGTGCTGTGTCACCACGTCCGTGTGCATCTCTCGTCCTCCTGCTCCTTGAGCGAAACGGACGACGGTGGAGCATGACCGGGGGGGCTTGCGGCAATACCCGGGGTCTGGCATTTGCTTGCAGTGGAAAGAGCGGCGAGGGCTGGCGTGGCTCCTCCAGCGGCCCTTCGCGGACCCCGCAAGGCGCGCACGCCTGACCCCGCGGCCCTCGTTCACTCAGGTGAAGTGCCCGGCGGCGATCACCGCCAGGTCGGGCTGCATCCGAAAGGATGAATGAGAGGAGGGCCCCCTGTGTCAGGGAAGAGGTCGCCTCGGCGGACGCACCGAGCTGATGCTTCCCCGCGCACGCCTCGCTCACTCGTCTTGACGCAAGGCGTGGAGTGGCCTTGAGGCACGCATGACACGGCGACCGAAGCGGGGAGGCACGGCCGAGCTACAGGGCGGGCGTGCCGGCTCCGCCGAGGTCCTCGGGCGTGAGTTTCAGTGCCTCGCTGATCGCCAGGACGTCCTGGTACTCGCGCCAGTGATGAATCAGTCCGTCGCGGACCCGCAGCACGCCAATGAGGGTGGCCGAGGCGCGCCGGCCAGTGGTGGTGACCGTCCCAGCCAGCTCGTATTCGACGACGATGACCTCGGGGTCCGCGGTCTGATGCGTCGCCAGCTCGCGGAACTGCTCGAAACGCACTGGCAGGACCGCGCTTCTGGCTCGGTAGAACGCAAGCCAGGCCTCGCGGCCCTCATGACGTCGCAGGCCTGGAGGGGAGAACGGAGTCTCCACCACGACGTCCTCGGCCAACAGCGCTGCCGGGAGGAGCGTCGCGCCTTCACCGAGAAGTGCTTCCTGCATGCACCGGTAGATGGTGAGTGGACCCGCGGCCCCCGTCGCCGACTGTGACATGGTCGTGCCTCCTGAGATAAGATGAGTGTAACTCAAGTTAAATAGTGAGTCTGACTCATTTTGGCAAGAAGGGATGACTGATGGCGCGAGAGGGCAGGCCGCCGACGGGTGGCGGTGCGGGTGAACGAGCGGTTCGTGCGGATGCCCGCCGCAATCGCGCGCGCATCCTGGATGCGGCCGAGGCCGTGTTCGCCGAGCAGGGCGCGTCGGCTTCGACGGAGGCCGTGGCCGCGCACGCCGGCGTCGCGATTGGCACCGTGTTCCGGCACTTCCCAACCAAACCCGAACTGCTCCAAGCCGTGGTGATGCACCTGCTGGACCGACTCATCACGGAAGTCGACGCGATGGTCGGCAAGCAGGACGCAGTCACCGCCCTGTTCGAGTTCTGCGCCCAGGTCATGGAGGTCAGCGCCCGAAACAGGGCGGTGTTCGCCCGACTCGAAGAAACCGGGGTCCGGGTCCGCGTCGGCGACGCGCTGGCGCGCCTCCGGCCCGGCATCGACTTGCTGCTCGAACGCGCCCAGAAAGCAGGCACCGTCCGCGACGACCTGCTCCCCGCCGAGCTGACCGCCCTGCTTGCGGCCCTCTGCCATGAAGCGCTCACGGATGCGTGGAGCAAACCATTCCGCCAGCGTGCGCTCACCCTGCTCTTCGACGGCATGCGACCGACCGCGAAACGTTGACCGCAACCCACGCCGGATATGGCTGAGGGGGCGCCACCGGGCGCAGCGCTGACTGGACCGCGTACGCGCCTCACTCGCTCTGAGGCCTCATTTCACCACCTGCCCGTGAGGGTGTGTGACGGGGGCTTCGTCGAAGGTTCCGGAGGGCCGTGCTCCACCACCCAGTCGAGCGCTCGGCGTGCCCGCGTGGAGAGCTGCCTGCGTGAGGGGTACACGGCGAAGAGCTCGCGCGGTTCCAGGGTGCGCCCCTTCACGGTAAGCGGCACGAGCGCCTTGCCATGCGGGTCGACCATCTCCCTGGGCGCGCTGACCACGCCCAGTCCCTCCTGGGCGGCCGCCACCGCCACCCGTGGGTCGTTCACCGTGACGCGAACATCCTTCGGTCGGACCTCCTCCACTCCGCCGTCACGGCGGCGCAGGCGCCACACCCCGCGAGGCAGCGTCAGCACCGCCGGCACCTTCTCGAGCGCCTCCCGGGTCAGTTGAGTCTGTCCCTTCAATGTGTCTTGAACGAAGCGCGGCGAGGCAGCGAACACCGACTCGATGCTCCACAGCCGCCGCGCCACCAACTCGGCGTCCCGGATGGGGCCCACCCGGAAGGCGAGGTCGAACCCCTCTTCCACCAGGTCCACCATGGAGTTGGTGAGCGTCAGCTCCACATCCACCCGCGGATGCTGGGCCGCGAAGGCGAACAGCAAGGGGGCGATGCGCTGAGCGCCAGACGTCACGGGTGCCGTGATGCGCAGCCTGCCGGCGGGTTCCTCCTCCCGGTCCACGGACTGGTCAAGCACCTCGCCAAGCTGGTCCAGGAGCGGCCCTGCTCGCTCCAGCAGCCGAGTCCCTTCCTGCGTCAATCCCACGCGCCGCGAGGTGCGTTGCAGGAGCCGGGTCCCCAGCGTCTCCTCCAGGAGCGCTATCCGGCGGCTCACCGTGCTGGTGGGAATCCCCAGGCGCCTGGCGGCCTCCACGAAGCTCAGCTGCCGAGCCACTGCCACGAAGAGGCTCAGGTTCTCGCTGACCATCATTCCATTCATGAGATGGACCTTTTCATATCATCCCATGGTTGCAACCCTGGCCACGCGGTAGTCCTGGGGCATGACCCTTGAACAACAACATGTCGTGGTGGTGGGAGGCTCCTCTGGCATTGGACTGGGAGTGGCCAGGGCCGCGCTGGAGCAAGGCGCCTCCGTGACGCTCGTGAGCCGCTCCACCGACAAGCTGGCTCGAGCCGCTGCCCAGCTCGAAAACCCGGACCGCGTGCGAACCTACGCCGCGGATGCCACGAAAGAGGACGCGGTGCGCCAGCTCTTCGAGGCGCTTCCGCCCGTGAACCACGTGGTCGTCACGGCGGTGGAGGCTCGCTACCTGAGCATCCGTGAGATGGATTTCGCCGCCGCGCGCCGCATCTTCGACTCCAAGCTCATGGCGGCGTTCCATGTCGCCAGGCATGCCCGGCTCCAGCCCGGCGGCTCACTCGTCTTCACCACGGGGATAGCCTCGGTCCGCCCCATGCCAAACGGTTCTGTCATCGCGGCGGTGAACGGAGCCATCGAGTCCGCGGTGCGCGCCTGGGCCTTGGAGCTCGCGCCGGTGCGGGTGAATGCCCTCTCTCCCGGCTGGATTGACACCCCTGTCTGGGACGCCATCGCGGGTGACACCAAGGGCCAGGTCTTCGAGCAGCACGCGCGTCGGCTCCCCGTGGGCCGCATCGGCACCACCACGGACCTGGGCCACGCCGCGCTGTTCCTCATGAGCAATGGGTTCACCACCGGCGAGGTGCTGCGCGTGGATGGTGGCCATCCCCTGGTCTGAGCACGGGCAGCCTGCACGCTCGCGGTGCGCAGGGGCCCTCGGGCCCCGGCGTGCTCGGAGGCCGGGCCTATGGCCGCGTGACGTGCACGAGGCTCGTCATCGCGTCCACGTACAGCGTCGTGTCGTCGGCGTACAGCGGCAGCAGCGGGGTGACCGACACCTGATTCAGCTTCGTCTTGCGCAACTGCTGCGTGGCAGGGTCCTTGAACACGGCGAACGGGACATCCTGGATGACGTAGGGCTCGCCATCCACGTGGCCGATGAGCATCAACACATGACCGGGGACGACGATGAGGTCACCCACCTGCGCCTGGGCCAGCGCGCGCAGCCGCTCGGCGTGTGAGTCCTGCGCCGTGAAGAGGCGGTGGTTCAGCGCCGCGCTCTTGCCCTGCATCCCGGAGTTGGGCGGCAGGTACAGCCCCAGGCTTCGGTACACTTCACTGGTCAGGCCGCTGCAGTCGCGCGCATTGAACTGGTGTCCCCAGCCATAGCGCTCGCCGAGGAACTTGAACGCCTGGCGGAGGATGTTGGCCCGTGTCAGCGGCAGATAGCCCGGCGCGGTGTCGGCGGTGCGGCGCAGCAGCGCGCTCTGGAAGGCCAGGGTGCCGTCCTGCTCGCGCACCGGCAACAGCACCGGCCATGACGCATAGCTGCTGGCGCCGTTGACGGGCTCGCCGGGGGCCACGTCGGCCCGCGGCAGCGCGACGCCCATGTCGAGCTCCAGCTCGGACACCGCGGGTGCTTCCGGCGTGAAGACCGTGCGCACCTGGTCGCCCGTGACGACGCGCCCGGGCGCCTTCTCCACGTAGGAGAACACCGTGTCCGCCGTGCCCTCCGCGACATCCGCGCGCCGGACCCACGCGGGCCCCTGGGTCGTCAGGACGAACAACCACTGCTGGTCCGCGCTGTGGTGCGCGATGACGACCGGCTCGCCCGGGAACAGGTTGCCTGCCTGCAGGCTTTCGTAGTCGCGCAGGTTCTCCGCCGCGAAGAAGCGCTGGTCGGACGGCAGTGACCGCAGGGGTGTGCGCCGCACGCTGAGGCCGTAGCGCGCGGTGGAGGCTTCGGGGATGTGCTCGGTCGCGGCGTTCTGGCGCGGTTCCTGGAGCATCGCCTCCGTCACCGGCCGGCCCTGTTCGTCGATGGCTGCCTTGATGGGCGTCTGCTGTGCATCCTTGACCCAGCCGGCGACCTGCGCCCGCGTCAGCGTGGCCGGGATGCGCTTCAAGTCGATGAAGCCGCCATCCGGACCGAAGGCGCGCAGGCGCTTCGCCGCCACCTGGTCGGCATCGAGCAGGACCTCGTCGGGAGACGCCGCGCGGCGGATCCAGAACTCGGGCGACAGCATGTCTTCGCTGAACGCGGGCACCCCGGACGAAGACACGGCGAGCGCGGACGGCGCGGCGCAGGCGCCAAGGCCGGCGGTGGACCCCAGCACCGCGAGCGAGAGAATCCGCAGGCGCCAGGTGCGTGCGCCAGCCCGGCGCGTCGTCGCACGGTGCTGAGGGGAGGGGGAAGCCAGGCGGCTCATTCGTTCAACTCCCTGAGGGGAAGACGGCTCCAGGTGGCCGTGCGCGGGGGCGAGCAGGTCAACCCACTTGTGGCCGGTTGCTCACCCTCAGACAACGGACTCTCAGCGCGAGCTATTTCTCAGGCGCGCGGCGTTTCACTGGGAGGCGCACTTCGACGAGGTCCGGGTGGCGGAGGCCGCATTCAGCGCCTCAGTCTTCCTCGTAGCAGACGCCGACTTCACGCAGCTCGACCGTCGACCACTCGGCGGCGGGACACTCGCTGGCGATGGTGAGCGCCTCTGCCCGGGTAGGGCAGTCGAAGAGGACATAGCCTCCGACAATCTCCTTGGATTCGGCGAACGGGCCATCGCGGAGGGTGCGCTGGCCGTCTCGCACTTCGACCCGCACCCCTTCCGACACGGACCGGAGCGAGTCGCTGGCCTTCCATATCCCGCGAGCCTTGAGGCCCTCGACGAAGCCCACCATCCGCTCCATCTCGCGCTCTCCCTCCTCTTTCGTCCGGCTCCTCTTGCGCTTGCTCTCCTCCATGACCAACAGCATGTACGCCATCACGTGCTCCGTTCGTGGGTGACTCCAGAGCGTCCCCCATCCGCCCGTCGAGCAGAAGCGTTTCCTGCAGCCAGGGGTGCCTCCCGACACGCAGTCCCCCAGCATCAGCCGCGTGTACCCCAGGCCGTGCTCCACCACGCCGGGAACCGCACCCAGCGCGATGAGCGCGGTGGCGCCGATGGACAGCCCCAACGGCACGGTCCGGAAGAGCGTGAGTACGGACTCGGTGAGACCGCCGGTGGCGATGGCGTCCTCGCCCAGGTGGGACACGACGAGCGCGTCCGCCAGGGCGAAGATGGACTCCATCACCTTCTCCAGCACCATAGGGACCGACAGCACAATGCACCCAGGAACGCCGCCGCCGGGCCTGCGACGCGATTTTCGTCGTGCACGAAATGGAGCACGTCGTGCTTGGCTGTGGGCCTTCGCGAAACTCCAGGAGGTCTTCGGGTGTCTACGCTCTTCGTAGGACGTGTAGTTGCCGATGAGCTCCGCGGGCCGAACCCTCGCGAGCTCGTCGAGATTCTCGTCGCCAAGGAGGCGTTCAATGACCTTGTCGACGTCATCGACGAAGGCCTCACGCCAAAGAAGGCAGACGAGCTGCTGCGGTCCGCCCAGGGGCGCGCCGAGCTGTTCGAGCGCGCGTGCGAGTCGTATGGCGCCTTGTTCGGAGCAGATCTCCGCGAATCGATTCGGATGCTTCGCGGTCCTCGCCTTGATCAACGCCTGGACGTGAACCTCTTCAACCTCCGTGAGGCCTGGAAGCTCGGGACCTTACTGCTGCCTCCGGAGGAAGCTCCTCTCTCCCGGTGCCTGCGCGTCGAGCTGATGGCCGTACACCCCCAGGCCACGCTGCCCATCGGGCGGAGATTCGGCCCCGAGTTGTTCGGGCGGCATCTGCTCGCGAGCATCGAAAGCGTTCCTTACCAGGAGCAGCGCATCTACACCCGGCTGGAGCGGTTCGGTGCGGGGGCCGCGATGGACCCGTCGAGCTTCGGGAATGAGGCGCAGGAAGAGGCGAGCAGCATCGTCTTTCTGGCGACGATTCCGGAACGGAAGGAGGGCATTCCGGTCGCCCCGTTCTGGAAGAAAGCGCTCAAGGGACGCGACCTCCAGACCGACCCCGAAGACCCTTACGGTTATAGGGCCTACCACGCGGAGCTCGCGTTGTTCTTTCACCCCTCGTGGCTCGAGAAGCCGAAACGCGGGGCGTTCGATTCGACCGCCTTCGAGGACCGGCTCTGAAGCCGAGGCGGAGCAACTCCGTCACTGACGCGCGGAGCGAGCGTCTACTCTGGAGCGGGGCCCGGAGGACACGCGAGGTCGGCGGGCAGGGACCATAACTGGGGCTCGGACGTGTCGTCCTTCGCGCTGAAGTAGACCCGCTCCCCGACGCGGGTGAAGCCCTGGGGAGACGAGCCTCCCCCCGAGATGTCCGCGGCCTGTCCCGTGGACGCGGCCGTGCCCCGCGTCACCCAGGGCTCGTTGTACGCGGTGGCCGCCGTGGCCCCGCCGAAGAGCACCGCGCCCATGCCCGTGGCGTAGAGGGGGGACCCGTAATACTCCGAGATGCTCAGCTCCACGGGGAGCTGCACGGTCCGCGCGGCGGTGCCGTCCGTCACCCAGAGGCCCACGCGCAGCGCGGCGGGGCCAGGAAAGGGGCTGCCGATGGCCACGGAGAAGTAGAGCCGCCCGTAGGAGCTGGCTGTGTCCTGAAGGTAGGGCGTCGTCCCGTGCTGGTCCGCGTAGGGATTGGGCAGCACCTTGACGGTGGCCTTGCCTCCGCCAGCGAGGGACAGGCCATACAATCCCATGCGCCGCGTGGTTTCATCCGAGGACGTCAAATACACAGACGGCCCCAGCGCCCCGAGCAACCGCATCCTCCGACCGAACGCGTCCAGGCGCACCGTGCCAGTCGGGCTGCCATCCGTCTTCCACACCTCCGTGTTGGGGCCGTCAAACAGCGTGAACAATCCCGGGGCTCCGCTGTCAGGGCTCCTCACGTCACCCAGGAGCGCTCCCTCGGCGTCCAACCGCTTGATGAAGGAGGTCCCGGAGGCCGTGCCATCGGTCCGCCACAGCGTGGTGCTGCTGCCCGGCCCGACGAGGAAGAAGAGCAGGGCGTCGCCCACCCTCAGGCCCTGCCCCTGGAGCGCGGCGAGCACCCCGAAGTCCACGACTTGCACCGTGCCCGAGGCCGTCCCATCCGAGCGCCACAGCTCCACCTGTGTCCCTCCCACGACTGGGGTGACCCGGAAGAAGGACAGCGCGCCGGCCAGCGCGGTGGGGAGGGGAAGAGAGGAGCCCGCCGTCCCCGGCATCAGGTCCGCCACCAGGTGCGTGCCGGCCTCCGTGCCGTCGCTCACCCAGAGTTCGTTGCCGGTGTCGGGATTCCACATCTGGAAGAAGACCTGGTTGCCCACCGGGACCAGCCCGCCGAGGCCCCTGCTCCGCCGGGGTGTCACCGCCGGGAAGGACTTCACCGGGAAGGTGCCCGCGTCCGAGCCGTCGCTGCGCCACAGCGCGCTGCGGCCATCGCGGAAGTTCACGGCGAAGTAGAGGGTGCCCTGGGCGTCCACCAGGTTCTCGGGCGCGGGTTCGTCCCAGGGCGGGTCGTCGCCCGGAGGCATGACGACCTTCACCCGCTGGGCCACCCCTGGCGCGCAGGCGTGGGCCTTGACGGTATCGGGCGCCAGGTCCGGTTCCGCGCACCCCATCAAGCCCAGACACACCAGGGCAAAGCCGTGCTTCGAGTGCATGTCGCTCCCTTCAGACCCAGGAGGACCACGGTGGGAGCCACCAAGATACGGAGCAACTGTCTTGGAGCGCGGGTCGCCGTGCGAAGGCAGACACTGGGGACGAGGCTTCGATGGCGCGGCTCCTACAGTCGCACCGCGGCGATATTGGCGGCACTTGAGCCTGTGCGTTCGCCGGAGGGCTTCCCACGCGCCCCGCGCCGGAGGATGGTGGAGTCCCATGGCCCAGGTGCTGACCCTCCTCGAGTCCGAGCAGTTCCGCGTGCTCGACTCGCGCTGCCGGCATCCACGCGCGGGGCCCTCGGAGGAGCGCGGTGGGGACCCGGGACACCTGGTGCTGCTGCGCCGAGGCTGCTTCAGCTACCACCGGGGGCCGAGGCGCTTCGTCGCCGACCCCTGCACCGCGCTGCTGCACCACCCACGCGTGGACTACCGGGTCGGCCATCCGGGCGCGGAGGGAGACGATGCGACGGTCATCAAGCTGGCACCGGAGCTCTTCGACGAGCTGTGGGGCCGGCGGGGCCCCGACCACCCGGAGCTGGGCCTGAGCGCCGCGGTGCACCTGCGCCACGCGCGCGTGTGTGCCGCGCTGCGCGACCCGGGCGGAGACCGGCTCTCGCGTGAGGAGACGGTGTTCGCGCTGCTGGAGGTGGCCGCTTCGGACAGGCAGCGTGCGGAGGCCCCCGCGCGCGGAGACCGGGGCGCACGGCGTCGCACGGTCAGCCGCGTGCGCGCGCTGCTCGCGGCCCAACTCTCGGCGAACCTCTCGCTCGACACCGTGGCGCGGGAGGCCCGCTGCTCGCCCTTCCACCTCATGCGTCTCTTCCACGCGGAGACGGGGCTGTCCCTGCGCGCCTACCGCCGCCAGCTGCGGGTGCTCACGGCGCTGCAGCGGCTCGCGGAGGGCGAGCGGGACCTCGCGCGGCTCGCGCTGGAGCTGGGCTTCTCGCACCACAGCCACCTGTCGCAGAGCGTGCGCCAGGTGCTGGGCAGCAGCCCCGCGCGCCTGCGTGAGGAGCTGCGGCGGGTCCGCGCAGGTTCCTGACAGCGGGGCGGCGCGCACGTCTCTAGCTTCGCGTGCATGAACCTTCTCCACCTGCTCCGGCCGCTGCTCTTCGCCTGCCTGCCCGCACTCCTGTCGTACCCGCTCCCGGGGCTCGCCCAGGAGCGCGCGGCCTCCGCGCCTGCCCCGCGCGATGGCCAGCACGACTTCGACTTCGAGATTGGCACCTGGCGCACGCAGTTGAAGCGGCGCCTGCGTCCACTGACGGGCTCGAACACCTGGGTGGAGATGACGGGGACCACGGTCGTCCGCAAGGTGTGGAACGGCCGAGGCAACCTCGTGGAGCTCGTGGCCGAAGGGGAGGGTGGGCGCTTCGAGGGCCTCAACCTGCGCCTGTACAATCCACTGACGCGCCAGTGGAGCCTGCACTTCGCGAGCAGCCGCGATGGCACCCTCGCCGTGCCGACCGTGGGCGAGTTCAAGGACGGACGCGGTGAGTTCTACGCCCAGGAGCGGCTCGACGGGCGCGCCATCCTGGTGCGCTTCGTCATCTCGAACGTGACGCCTGCTTCCGTCCGCTTCGAGCAGGCCTTCTCGGACGACGGCGGCAAGACCTGGGAGGTGAACTGGATTGCCCAGGACACGAGGGTCGACGCGGCGGCCAGCGGGGCGAAGCAGGGCGCGGGCACCCCTTGAGGGGCTGCCCTGCCTGTCCATTCCCACGTCGAGCCGACCTCGGGCGAGCCGCCTGAGGCCGTGCGAATCAGAAGATGCCTTGTCCCGGTGTGAGGATGCGGTCCGGGTCGTAGCGCCGCTTCGCGTGCTCGAACCGCTCCCAAGCGGGGTGGAAGTGGCGGCGCCAGTCGGCGGAGCTCAAGGGCACGGCATCCACGGGATAGATCTTCCCGCCGATGGCCGTGAGCCGGTCGAAGATGGCGCGGTTCTTCTGCACGAGGGCCGCGACGTTCTCCGGCGTCGGTGGAATGGCGGTGCGCAGCAGCGAGAAGAGGAAGACGTGTCTGTCATTGGGCGTGCGCAGGAAGGGCGCGGTCAGCTCCGAGGAACGGAAGGGGTAGAGGAGGATGGGCCCCTGTCCCATGTCGGCCTCGGTGGTCTGTGAGAGGACCTCCTGGACGAAGGCCTCGGCGGACCGCGCGGGGACGAACATGTCCAGCCACGGATGGGGGAAGCCCCAGACGCCGAGTTGCTTGAGCAGTTCGACCAGCGGCGCGAGCCGGTTCGCGAAGTCGAAGTAGCTGCCGTCGGTCACCTGGAGCGTTCCCGGCTGGTAGCCCAGGCCCGCGAGCAGTCTCAAATCTTGCGGCTCCGAGCCCGGGGTGAAGTACTTCACCACCTCGAGCTGATACGCCCGGCCCCCGTTGGAAGTGACGGCGGAGCCCTCGACGTAGTCGAAGCGACCGTCCTCGATGAGCCGCCGCTGGTCCTCCATGAAGCGGTGGAGGTCGTTGTACAGCGCGATGTACGTCCGAGCGCGGGGCGGCACTTCGACGAGCCGCACCCTGGCTCGCACGATGATGCCGAACTGGCCCAGGCCCGAGCGCACGGCGTCGAACAGGGGCCGCTCACGCCAGCGAGAGCACCGCACGAGCTCACCGCGACCCGTGACGACGTCCATCTCCAGGACGTTGTCCACCTGGAGGCCCCAGCGAAACGCCTGCCCGCCGATGCCGCCCGCCGACAGCGTCCCACCGATGCTCAGCTCGATGTAGTCGGTCAGCACCGGCGGGCTCTTGCCGCCAGGCAGCGAGGCCTGGAGCAGCTCGTGCCACCGGACGCCCGCATCCACCCAGGCGCTGTCCTCGCATATCTCGTGGATGGTCGACAGCGTGGACATGTCGATGACGATGCCCGCGGCCACCTGGGCCTGACCAAAGGTGCTGTGGCTCTCACCAAGGCCCCGAGCGGCGGCGATCCTCAGCCCCTGGCGTCGCGCGAAGCGGACCATGGCCACGATGTCCTTCACCGAGCCGGGAACGAGCACCGCCCACGGCGTGCGGTGGATGATGTGACCGAAGTCCTCCGCGGCCGCCGTCCGCGACGCGGTGTCCATCAGCAACTCGCCATCGAGTGGCGGAAGGGGGACCGTGCCTGCATCTGGCGAGGAGGCCCAGCTCCGGCTCATGGGATTGAATGCGACTGCCACCAACGCACCTTGGAGCAACGTCCTCCGGGAGACGGTTCGACTCGACATTCACTCCTCCTTCTACGTGGGAGACTTCTATCCCGCCGCCTCCTCTCCCAACAATTGCCCTCGCCCCTCGGGCTCCATCACCTGGTGTGCAATGCGCCAGTCCCGACGGGTTGGGGGAGGCACCACCGTCCTGGGGTTTTGGGAAGGCATGGGCCCGCAGTCCCATGTGGTAGCGCCGCGCCATGGTGGGATTCCTCCTCGTGGGCGTGATTGTCGCGCTGCTCGTCGTCGGAGTCGTGGCCCTGCTTCACTGGACAGTGGGAGCTGACGTACGGCGCGCAAAGGTGCTCGCGCGGGGGGGAGGTGGGGACGGCGCGCATCCTCGGCTGGGAGCGGACGAACGTCAGCCACGGGCGCGACGACGTCCGCCTGCTGGTGGAACTCGAGTAGCGCGGGGCGCTCGTTGAGGGAGCCTGGAGCGAGGTGCTCGGGCGTGACTCAGGCGGCGGAGGTGCCCCGGCGGTAGCGCCCCGGGCTCATCCCTGTCCAGCGCTGGAAGGCGCGTCGCAGGGCGCGTGCATCCGAATAGCCCACGCGCCGCGCGATACCCGCGACGTTGAGCGAGTCGTCGGCGAGCAGGCGGCGGGCCTTCTCCAAACGGGCGTCCTCGGTCACTTCGCGGAACGTCCGCCCCTCGGCCTTGAGTCGGCGCTGGAGTCCGCGCGGGCTCATTCCCAGGCGCGCGCAGACGCTGGCGAGCGACGGCTCTCCTTGCTCCATTGCCTCTTCGACGTGGGCCTGGAGCCGCTCACGCCAGCCCACGGGGCGTGGCTCCTCGCGCGCCAGCAGGTCCACGTGGCGAAGGAGCAGGGCGTGCAAGCCGCTGTCCGCGTGGCGCAGGGGGAGGGAGAGCATGTCGCGAGGCAGCGTGAGCGTGCAGTCCTCCTGGCGGAAGACCAGCCGCGTCGTACCGAAGGTCTCGGCGAGGACGTCCTGCCCACGTGGGGCCGCGTGGGGGAAGCCCACCTGGAAGGCCATCAATGGCTGTCCCGTGGCCTCGCGCGCGAAGGTCAGGAGCCGTGCGAGCGTGAATTCCGCCTCCTGTCGTCCCGGTCCAGAGGGGCGGTTCGGGCAGCGGTAGCGGAGCGTCGCGCGGCGCTCCGACATCGCGAGCCGGAGCTCGGCGCCCTCATGCAACAGCCGCAGGTGTCGGCTCGCGAGGTGGAGCCCCTCCCCCAGCGTCTCGGCGGTCCGGCACAGATAGTCGAAGAGGTCGAACTGGCCGGGCTGGAAGGTCGTGGCCAGATGGAGCCCGAAGTGCGGATCGCCGACCGCCGCGGCTGCATTCTCCCAGAGCAGGTGACCACGAGGCAGGGCGATTCGCATGTGCGCGTCCGTCAGCCGTGTCCTGTCCACTCCGGCGGCGAAAGCCAGGGCGTCGGCGTTCGCGCCCTGCGCGGCGACTGTGTCCAGGATGAGCCGGGGCAATCTCGTGGAGACAATGGGGGTGACCATGGCGATGCCCTCGTCTTCCGGACGCTACGCACAACACGGGGGCGGCTCAAGCGGGCGAGGTGGCGCGAGCGGTCCCCTCTTCGTCGCCAGCGGTCCCTTCCGCGCCATGCGGCCCGGCGCTACTCACGGGCCATGCGAACCCCTTCGTCAATTCCCCTCGACGCGCGGCTCCGGGCGGAGGCCCCGGGGCGATTCATCGCCCTGAGCCAGGGGCAGACACATTACCTGCTGGACGGGCCCGAAGGCGGCTCCGCCGTGGTGTTGATTCCCGGAGCCACCCTGCCGTTGTTCGTCTGGGAGCCCCTGGTCGAGCCGCTCGTGCGCGCGGGCCACCGGGTGCTGCGCTATGACCTGTTTGGCCGAGGGTACTCGGACCGACCGAAGGTGAGGTACGGCCCGGAGCTGTATGAACGGCAGCTCACGGAGCTGCTGGCCGCGCTGGGGCTCCACGCGCCGGTGCACCTGGTGGGACTGGCCTTCGGCGGGCTGCTGGCGGTGCAGTACGTGGACCGGCATCCCGAGCGCGTCCGGAGCCTGTGCCTCATCGAGCCGGATGGCTTCGGAACGAAGCTGTCGCTGGGGGTTCGGCTCATGCGCGTGCCCGTGCTGGGGGAAGCCCTCTTCGCGGTGATGGGCGAGCGGCAGATGAGAGCACGGCTGCCGGGCTATTCACGTCGCCCCGAGCTCATCGCGGAACTCGAGGCCCGCTTCCTGCCCTCCACGCGCACCGTGGGGTTCAGCCACGCGCTGCTCTCGACGCTGCGACACATGGCCATCCACACCGCGGCCCCTGTCTTCCGCCGTGTGGCCGGGCGCCGCGTCCCCACGTTGCTGCTGTGGGGCCGTGACGACCGAATCACCCCCCTCCACATCGCCGAGGAGGTCCACTCGGCCCTGCCTCACGCGGAGTTCCACATCATCGACGAAGCAGGACACCTGCCCCACTACGAGCGGCCCGACGCGGTGGCCCCATTGCTCACGGAGTTCCTCGCGAAACCCCTCCCCGAGGTGGGATGAGGCAACCGCGCCGAACGAGCGGTGCCCATGCTCGTTCTGCCTGAGCGCGAATCACGAACTCCGATTCAGACCTCCTCGAAGTCGGCTCCGGTGACCCTGGCGCGCTCCAGGACCAGTTTGACGTGCTCCGAGACGATGAGCGCGTCGGACCAACCCCAGGTACGAAACACCTGGAAGCCACCGACCTTCATCGGGTCAATCCGCATCCCGGTGACGCCGCGGTAGTGGCCTTGCTTGTCCGGTCGCCCATCCTCTGGTCTCCAGACCTGTATCTCTTTCGATGCTATGTCATCGATGCACCGGATGAGCCGCGTGGCCACGAGAACGCTGTACTCACCTGAGCCGCCTTTGATGTTCACAGGCAGCAGCTGAACTTCCTGGGGGGTATACTCCGCGAAGAGCGTCGCCATCCTGAGGTGGACCACGGGAGTCCTGCCGGCGCCTGCCAGGTTGAAGTCGCGCCGACGCCCCTGCTCTCGAACACGAAGCTTCAGGTGGGCAGGGGCATGGATGGGCCGGCCCGAGGTGAACTCCGCCATGTCTTCCAGTTCCTGGCCCTGTTCGTCCATCAGGGGGCCCAGGGACCAACTACCCGCCTGCGTGGCTCCGTTCAGCTTGAAGTATCGAGTTGGCATCGTGGACCGCCATACGACCTCATTCGCCGGATTTCGGGGAGGCACACCGGTGCGCCGCGCGCCTGACGCTTCCGCTCCCTCGCGCGATTGCATAGCATGAGGTGCTCGAGTCGGGAGGAACGCTCATGGCCAAGAAGGTCGCAACCCAGAAGGTCGCAACCAAGAAGGTCGCAGCCAAGAAGGCGCCCGTCAAAACGCAGAAGAACAAGGCCTCCGTCGCCGGATTCATCGCCGCGGTCGATGACGACGCCAGGCGCGCGGACGCCAAGGCGATTGACAAGCTGCTGCGCGAGGTCACCGGCGCGAAGCCCGCGATGTGGGGGGCGTCCATCATCGGCTATGGCTCATACAAACTCACGAACACGATGGGCGAGGCGGATTGGCCGAAGATTGGCTTCAGCCCACGCAAGGGCGCGACCGTGCTCTACATCATGCCGGGCTTCCTCGAGTCCGATTCGCTGATGAAGAAGCTGGGGAAGTACAAGAACGGAAAGAGCTGCCTCTACATCAACAAGCTCGCCGACGTGGATCAGAACGTGCTGCGCGAACTGGCCACGCGTTCGTGGACGCACATGAGCGAGAAGTACGGGTAGGAAGAGGGGCGCCCGGCACACTCGACCCGTCGACGCCCTGAACGGGAGAAGGTGATTCTGCCTTCGTCACGAGCGCTCCGCCTGGGAAGGGAGAAAGCAGGCTCCCTCCCTCCCCAGGACTTCAGCGACTACGGGCTGAAGGTGCCGGTGAGCACGCTGGCGCGGCCTCGAGGCAGCGAGCGCTGATGCGGGCTCGTCGCGAGGTCCGAGCCAGGCTGGTACCAGCTCTGGATCTCCGCGAAGTACGTCTGGCCCGCCTGGAGCACGTTCGGGGGCAGGTACACGCTCTGGAGCTCCGTGTGCAGCGCCGCCACGCGCGTCGCGGTGGTGGACCCGTTGCTCGTGCCCAGCCGGTAGATGTTCACCACGTAGTTGGTGGCCGTGCCGAGCAGCGGCTTCGACCAGCGCAACGAGGCGTCGGTCCCCACGCCCGTGAGGTTCTGGAACGCGCCGCGCGTGTTCACCAGGGGCGCTTGCACCGGCCCGACGAGGGGTTGCACGGGCGCGGCGGTGAACGCGCTCGCCTCCTGGTCCACGCGGATGTCCACGCTCATGGTGACGGGCGTCGCGGTTCCCAGCGCGTAGCTCTTCGTGAAGCCCGCGGCGGCGAGCGCCACCTTCTGCCACGTCGCGGGGAGCGGGTTGTTGTAGGTCATGCTCCCCGTGACGAGGTCGGTCCGCAGCGCGTCGGGATTGAGCTTGATGAGCAGGGGCGGCCCGCTGATGGACGCGAGCGCCGTACTCAGCGAGGCCGGCCGGGCGGACATCCAGATTTCATTGTACGTGCTGACCGCGCCCGGGTTCACCTGGGTGCGCAGGGCCTCGAAGGCCGAGCGTCTCCAGTCCACCGCGAAGGTGCCTGTCGCGACGGGCTGGGTGAAGGTGCCACTGACGGTGGCGGGCTGGCCCTCCACCTGCGTCATGCTCGCGTCGAGCACCTTGTGCATCGCGCGGTAGGGCACTCCATTCGCACTCGTCTGCAGCCGCAACTGCGCCAGCGAGAACACATCCCCGAGGCCGCTGTCGAGCAGCACCGGGTTGAGCATGTTGGCGTAGTCGAAGCTCAGCCCGGAGAGCGACGTGGCGCCCGTCAGGGGAAACCCCGTGGCGCCGCCGTCGATGTAGCCGAACGCGCCCGGGTTCAACGAATACATGTCCAGGTAGTCACCCGGCTGCCAGGGGGACAGGCCGGTGGCGGACACCGTCACGGGGGTCGTCAACGAGGCGAAGGCGCCATCGCGGCCCCACTCCGTGGAGCCCAGGTCGAACGCGCGCCCGGTGCTCACCAGGTAGCGCGAGCCCAGCTTGAGGTAGATGCGGCCGGAAGGGACGTTCGGCACGGAGATGGTGCCGTCCGCGGAGCCCGTGCCCGGATAGGCCGTGAACGCGCCGGTGGTTGAGTCCCGCAGGAGTGCCACCACCGACGTGGCGGACTGGTCGTAGGCCTGCGTCGCGTTGCCTGAAGTGGCGACGAAGGTGACGGGGCTGGTGCCGGTGACCTGGGTGACCAGGCCTTGGGTGACCTGGGTGGGCGCGTCCGTCGACAAGGAGGCGTCCACCGCCTCTGCCTCGTCAAGACCCGCGCAGCCGACACCTGTCATGCCGACCAACAGCCCAAGGGAGAACAATGATTTATACATGAGAAAGACAGCCCTTTCGGCGACGCCCTGAATGGCGCAGCGCGGGGAGCTTTATACGGGGTTGGTCTGACATTTCCGGGAGCGCTTCGATGCTGACTTTCCCTCGGGCTGTGAAGGCGAACGGGAGGACGTGCCGGCTTTGCCGAGGGCCTGGGTTCCAGCGCCCCGCTGAGCGTCAGGACGTCCTGGGACTCGCGCCAGCAGGAGGTGTTCGCCCGGCTCGACGAGACCGGGAGCCGTGTCCGTGTCGGTGACGCGCTGGTCCGGCATCGATTGGCTGCTCGAACGCGCCCGGAAGGCAGGCACCGTCCGCGACGACCTGCGCCCCGCCGAACTGAACGCCCTGCTCGCCGCCCTCTGCCAGGAAGCGCTCACGGAGGTGTGGAGCGAATCATTCCGCCGGCGCACGCTCACCGCATTGATGCACTTTCGCGTGGCGGAGCATCTCGCGCTTGCATTCGTCGGAGTCCGCGGGGAGAGTCATTGGCTCAAAACGCCGGGAGCTTCTGGACCATGTCATTGAATGCCTACGAGCTATCTGCTGGCCTGTTTGTCCGTGGACTGAGCAACCTGAAAACGCAGTTGACGAAGGCCGAAGACCACGCCGCTGCCAGTGAAGGCGGTGAAGCGGCGTTGCTGGAAGCGCGACTTGGTGGGGAAGGGCACATGCGCGGGGTTGCGAGTGGCTCGCCTGCGGACTTGCACATGTACACCCTCGCCGCTCAAGTCCACTGGGCCGCGGAGGGAGCCAGGTTGGCGACTGCGCAGTTGCTGGGTGCCCCACGGGTCCCGGCGGCGAACGATGCCAAGAGCTTCGCGGACCTGCATCAGCGGCTCGATGCGACGAGCACGTATCTCCGAGGAATCGCGCCAGGCGACCTCGAAGTTGGCCTCGAACGAGCGATTGTGATTGAGCACCGCCGTGGCTCTATGCGCTCCAGTGGCCGCCAGTTTCTGATCGCCTTCGCGATCCCCCATTTCTACTATCACGTGACCACTGTCTACGGCATCTTGCGCAACCAAGGCGTGCGACTCACCATGGGCGACTTCTTGGGCAACTGGGGAGACGAGTTGAGCTGAATCAGCCTGAGCGCGAATCACGAACTCCGGTTCAGGCCTCCTCGAAGTCTGCTCCCGTGACCTTGGCGCGCTCCAGGACCAGCTTGATGTGCTCCGAGACGATGAGCGCGTCGGACCACCCCCAGGTGCCAAACACCTGGAAGCCGCCGACCTTCATCGGGTCAATCCGCATCCCGATGACGCCGCGGTATTGGCCCACCTTGTCCGGTCGTCCATCCTCTGGTTTCCAGACCTGTACCTCTGTCGATGCCTTGTCATCGATGCACCGGATGAGTCTCGTGGCCACGAGCACACTGTACTCCCCTGCGCCGCCTTTGATGTTCACGGGCAGCAGCTGAACTTCCTGGGGGGCGTACTCCGCGAAGAGAGTTGCCATCCTGAGGTGGACGACGGGAGTCCTGCCGGCGCCTGCCAGGTTGAAGTCGCGCCGACGCCCCTGTTCTCGAACACGAAGCTTCAGGTGAGCAGGGGCCTGGACGGGCCGGCCCGAGGCGAACTCAGTCGTGTCTTGGAGTTCCTGGCCCTGTCCATCCATCAAAGCTCCCAGGGACCAACTACCGGCCTGCATGGCTTCGGTGAGCCTGAAGTATCGAGTCGGCATGGTGGACTTCCCAATGAGCTCGTTCGGCGAATTGTGAGGAGGCACAGGGGAGCGGCCGGACCGGTGCGCCGCGCGCCTGACGCTCCCGCGCGCGATTGCGTAGCGGGAGGTGCCCGAGTCGGGAGGAACGCTCATGGCCAAGAAGGTAGCAGCCAAGAAAACCACGGCCAAGAAGGCGGCCGTCAAAACACAGAAGAACAAGGGCTCCATCGCCGAATTCATCGCTGCGGTCGATGACGACGCCAGGCGCGCGGACGCAAAGGCGAACGACAAGATGCTGCGCGAGGTCACCGGCGAGAAGCCCGCGCTGTGGGGGCGTCCATCATCGGCTATGGCTCATACAAACTCACGAACACGATGGGCGAGGCGGATTGGCCGAAGATAGGCTTCATCCCACGCAAGGGCGCGACCGTGCTCTACATTGTGCCAGGCTTCCTCGAGTCCGATTCGCTGATGAAAAAGCTGGGTAGGTACAAGACCGGAAAGAGCTGTCTCTGCATCAACAAACTCGCCAACGTGGATCAGAAGGTGCTGAGCGAACTGGCCACGCGTTCGTGGACGCACATGAGCGATAAGCACGGATAGGAAGAAGGGGCACTCGGCACGTCAGACGAGGCGACTTCTTCCCTGACACGGGCGGGGCTTTCAAACCCGGACCTGATGCCGCTGGTGCCGCATCGCCGGTCAGAAGTCCGGCATGAGCAGGGCGTTCTCTGCTTCAAAATTAAAATAGGAGCGGTGGGGCGAGGCGAATGCCGTCACTTCGATAAGGGCGGTACCGGGACTGGGGTGGAGCGCAGGACTGTAGAGTTGCCTGAACCTTCTTTCCGCTTCATGCGCTTTAGCGAGACCGACGCGCCTGCCCAGTATCGCCCCAAAAGGGCCTGCACCCAGCGCCGAATAGAACGAACCGTCAGCAGTGAAGCTACCTTTGGTCGCATACTGTGTCGCCACATTGCCGGAAACGCTTTCGGTGAGACCGAGCACGCCTGCGACACCGTACTTGACGCCGGCTTTGGCTCTCTCGCTTTTGACCACCCTGTCGAGTCCGCGCAGCCCTCCCTTTGAGGCCACCTTCGTGATTTTATCGCCGATAAACTTGGACCCTGAGCCCAGGAGGCCGCCAAAACCTCCAGCCGCCGCGCCGATGCCGATGCCGCTGAGGGTATCCCAGCTGAAGAAGGTGCCTGTGGCGCTCCCACCTTGAAAGCCAGCGTCAAGAGCGCTGTAGTAACTTCCCGCGAGGGCCCCCAGGCCTCCCGCCACTGCTCCAGTCACCGCGAGTCCGAGAGTGGCCCCGAGAATGCCTACGAAGAAGGGCGCTGCGGCCCCTGCGGTGGCAACGGAGACAAGCACACCCGCCGCGAGGCCAATCCATGAAAACAAGCCCCAGTCATCCCCGGTGGGGTCGGACAGCATGACCGGGTTGCCGTTGGCATAATGATAGCGGTTGAAGAAAGGCACCCTGTCAAGGGAAAGGAAGCGCATGAGCCCTGGGTCGTAATAACGCGCCCTCATGTAGATGAGGTCAGACTCGGCGTCCCGGTACTCCCCCTTGAAGCCAAATGGATTGACCTTGAGATCGAAGGGGCTCTTGGTGGCGCCAGTTGATTCAAGCGGCTCACCATAGGCGCTGAAGCGGTTGCCTTCTATTGGAGGGCCGAGGAGTTCGCCCGCGGTGCGTTGGGCGATGACATGGTTCTGGTCGTGGAAGAGAAGCTGACGAGCTTGAAGAAGCCCGAGCCCTCTTCGGGAGATGCGCATGGCGCCCACCATGGAATCGCTGAGGTGGGCTTCGGCATTGAACGTCTGGGCGTCGTCCGCGGCGGGGGCCGCATCGCCAGCCTCCACCGCGCCGTTCGACGTGGCGCTCAGCTTGCCGAGGGCCTCGTGGACGATGTTGGGCACCGAGTTCGCGTCGTAATAGTAACGCAAGGCCGTTCTGTCCGAGTGGTACTTGCTCTTCCTCAAGCCATCTGGGTAATAGTCATAGGTGAAGCTGTTGCCCTGCTTGTCGACGAACCCCGTGAGCTGGTTCAGGCCGTTGTAGCTGAATTTCCGACCGGCGCCGTCTTCGGTGAGGTTGCCCGAAGAGGCATCGTGTTTCGGACTCCGCTGGGTGCCATCCGGGTCCTTGACGGAAATGAGCACGTTGTCCTGATTGTACCCGAACAGGGTGGTCTGGTCCTGCTTTCCGGGGCGGGTCACGGTCCGTTTCACCACGTTCCCCGCGACGTCGTAGGTATAGGCATGGCGGGTCATCAGCGCGCCTGAGGCATCCTTCTCTTCTTCTTGGGTCAATTGACCCAGCCAATCATGCTGGTAGTCCACCTGGCGGTTGAGCGCGGTGTTTTGCGGCGCCATTTTCGACGAGTAGACCGTGCGGGTGAGATAGCCGGTGATGTCGTCGTAGGTATAGGTGATGGACAAGAGGGGAGGCACGAGGATGTTCAACGGCAGTGGCCTGGTGATGGCTTGATGAACGCGTCCGAAACCGTCATAGGTAAAGGTGGTGGATGCGAGCAAGGTATGGATCAAGGTCTTCAGCTTGCCACTGTGCGCCGGGTTCTCCGCTCTTGAATAGTATTCAAAGGCGGCCGAGCCGACGAGGATGCCTGGGAGAGGGAGCGGGTCCAGCGACTTGGTGCAGAGTTTCCCTTGGGGCGTATAGGTGAAGTGGAAGCGAGTGCCCGTGGAGTCGGTAAAGTGGAGGAGCTGATTGGTTTGGGAGGAGTACTCCCATTTCAGGGTCTTCCCCTCGGGTTTGTATTGAAGGGACGCGAGCAAGCCGTCCGTTGTGTAGGTGTACTCGATGGTGTCGGAGTTCTTGCCGTTTTTCAGGTGCGCCAGGGACAGGAGGCGCTGGGACTGGGGCTCGTAGGTCCGGACGAACTCATGCTTCACCCCGTTGTCGGTGAATTCCATCCGGGTGAGCGCATTCCGGGCGTCATACTCTTGGGTGAAGCTGACTCCCGTCCCCAATCTGGTCGAAACGGTTGGATTGCCGTTGGCGTCATGTTTGTAGACTTCCAGCGAGCCCATGGGGGAGGAGCTGTAGTCGAGGCGGTTTGCTGCATCATAGACGGCGCTGTTGCCCTTGACGGAGGTCGTGTCGTTCCCTATCTGGAGCGTCCGTCGGGTTTCGATGACGTTGCCGAACAGGTCTCGGTCCTCATGGTCGATGACCTTGGCACCATTGTTCGCCTGGACTTCGGTCGTCAGCGCGTTGCCGTCGATATCCCGGGTGATGCGATGCGTGAGGTAGGCCAGTTGGAGGCTGCTTCCCTGCTTTTGGAGGACCACCCGGCCAAAGGCATCATGGCCGGTGGAAATGACATGGGAGGGGAGCCCCGGCGTGGAAGGGATGACTTCTTCCTGGATGACCTGTTGCCTGTCATCGAAGGTGCGTTTGCGGGTCAGGATGGCGTTGAACGACTCGGATTGGAGGTTGGTGACCTCGTCGTAGGTGTAGGTGCGCTCGTTGCCTGACGCGTCGCTTTCCTTGCTGAGCCGTCCCCGGGAGTCATACGCGTAGGTCACCTTGGAGTTATCTCCCAGGATACCGGACTCACTGAGGAGGCGACCGTGCACGTCGTAGGTTCTGGTGGCGAGGGTTCGCTGGCACTGGTTCGCGCCTGCGTTGTCGGATTGACTGAGCATCAAGCCCAGGCTGTTGTAGGTGACGCTGACCTTGTACCCATTCGCGTGCTCCTGGGTGATGGTCCGCAGCGCGTCGTCATGAGTCCACTTCGTGGTTGCCTTCAGTGGGTCCACCGTGGAGAGCTTGCGACCCAGGGCGTCATAGGTGTGGGAGTGGGTGTTGTTCAGCGCATCGGTTTCGGAAACAACGAGACCGAGGGTGGTGTCGATGTCCTGGCTGACGGTGTTGCCGAGGGCGTCCTTCGACGTGAGCGTGAGGCGGTGTTTCGCTGAATCGTAGTGATAGGAAATCACCTGGACCGAGGACGGATCTCCAGGCGGCACCAGGCTTTCGCGCTTGAGCCGGGTGATGCGCCCCTGGCCGTCATGGACTAAAGACGAGTACCGGTCGGCCTTGAACTCATCCTTGAAGAAACCCACCTTGCTTTCCTGAACCAGGCTTCCCGCGGCGTTCAGCGTATGCGTGGTGCGGGTGATGACAGGTGTGGAGGTGAGCTCCCCCGTGGCGCGGTAGTCGTGGACTTCGTGTCGCGTCATCAGGCCGAAGCGGGAGTCGTATTCGAACGTTTCGATCTTCTCCCTCTGGAAGGGCTTGCCGTCCACCGCGACGGACTCCTCCGTGCGCATGGGCTGCCCGTGGTCATTGTAGTCGAAAGTCTTCTTCCGGGAGCGGTATGACCCGGCGTCACCGGATTTGTAGGTCTGGCTCTCCACCTGGATGGGGAGCTGATAGTCCGGAAAGTCTCGAACGAGGTCTTCGAGGTCGGGGAAGGACCCGTCGCTCTTCTGGCCTGGATATGTAAAGAGTGTCTTGGAAATCAGATCTTCAGGCCTGGCGCTCGCGTACACCCTGGTTTGCATTTCCAGGTGGAAGCGGTTGTAGGTGTGGCGAGTGAGGGTGATGCCGTCGTCCACGGAGGTGTCATAGCGGAAGACATCGTTCTCGCTCTCCATCAGGGGATCCCACAGCCCAGAATTGAAGAAGATGAGGGGGTAGCCGGTGTAGTTGTCGGAGCCGGAGCTCACCTCAGGGTAGTTCGTGGTGTGTGTGGTGCCTTGGAAGGTCCGGATGACCTTGGCGACGGCGTCCAGGAGCGTATCTCCTTCAGGCCGCATTGCTTTGATAGGACCATAGATGAACTGTGTGGTGAGTCCGCTGGGGGACTGGATTTTGTCGATCAGGCCCGCGAGCGACCTGCCAAGCGTGTGGATGAACCGGGTCTCCCGTCCCATGGGGTCCACGTACTTCTTCATCCGGAGGAGCCCGAGGTCGTGGTGGAACTCGTAACGGATGCTCCGCGCCGTGCCTTCACCGTGGGGGAAGGTGATATGGGTGGCCATCTCCTCATGGGTGAAGGTGAAGGTCTGCCCATAGGTGTCGACGATGCGGTCCAGCGTGGATTGCCTGACGGAGGCGTCCTCGGAGCCGTTGTAATAGTAGAGGATGTGATTGCCGTGGATGTCCGCATGGGCGATGAGCCGTCCCGATGGATCAAAGTATTGCTTCTTGCCATCGCGGAAGGTGAGGACGTTGCGGTACTTGCGCTTGTTGCCCGTGTCGAAGGGAAGCTCCGGAAGGTTGGCGAACGTCTCCAGGTACATGTTCTTCAGCGAGGCGTATCTGAGGCCCTGCGGCCAGCTCGAGTCCACGGTGTAGGTCGCGCCGCCGTTGACGGCCAATTGTTCGCCCGCGATGTAACTCAGACGGTAGCGCCACGGTGCTGGGAGCCCGAGGATGCGATGATCCGTCCTATCCAGGGGCTGCGAGTAATTGAGGCTCAGGTCTACGTCGAGTCCGCCGATGCCTGGCACCACGGGGGCGGAGAGGTGGAGTTGGACCCTTCCTGTCCGCAGGTTGACGTCGCCGGTGACGGGGTCGTGGAAGTTGTGGGCGTTGGACAGTTCGCCCTCTTGTGCGAGTTCGGCATTGGCCATGGTGTGCATCCTTGGGGCGATTGTGGCCAAAGGTTGACAGACACCATGCGGAGGGGGAACTGCCCTGCGGGGCCGCAGTATTGTCTTCAGTGATGCTCTCGGGCTCGAGGGCGAAGCGCCAAGGTAGGCGCAATTCGCAGGCCTTCGAGGCGTGCGCGGGCTCAGTCGGTCGAGGTCGAGACGAACTCAATGCACGAGGCGGGCAGTCCGGAGTCGGGCCGAGGGGCGACCAGCCTTGTCGGAAGCTGTTCGGCCGTGCAGCAGCGTTCGAGATAGGCGACCACCCGCCTGCCTTCGTCGCTGTCCGCTGACACGTGTATCGGCTCGTTGGCCGGATTGATGACTGCCGGCAGGAAGCCGGCGGAGATGCGCCCGGACGGCGCGATGTGAATCACCGCCGCGCCGGTGAGCCTGGAGTCCGGGTGGAACGGCAGCAGGGGGTAGCCCTCCCGGGGGCGAATCATGTACTCGCCGAACCTGCGGGCCCAGGCCGCCATCTCTTCCGGCCGTCCCACGCCCAGGTAACCGTCCTTCGCGAGGCGCTCAGTGAGGTTCGGCAGGTCGAACACATAGTGCCCCAGCCCATAGAAGATGGGTTTCCCGGAATGGAACTCGACCCCGCGGAGCATGTGATGGTGGTGGCCCACGACGACGTCGGCGCCGTGGTCGATGGCGAGCCGGGCCGTGCGCCGTTCGTGGTCGGTCAGCGAGAACGGCACGGTGGAGTCACCCCAGTGGAAGCTGGCGACGACGATGTCTGCCTTCGCGCGTGCCTCGGTGAGGCTCTTGATGAACCCCTTCTGGTCCTCGACCAGCGGCTCGGTGCTCACCACGGGGGCCATGCCCGGATTCCAGACGTTCAGGTCCAAGGGAGTGTATCGGGTGTGCGCACGGAAGGGAGCCAGACCGGGGACACCCGGGCGCGCCTCATAGCCGTAGGGAAACACGGAGCTGAAAGCCAGAAAGGCCAGCCTTGTTCCATTGCGCTCCAGATACCCGGGCGCGGTGGCCTCCGCGAGATTCGCGCCCGCGCCCACCGTGGCGATGTCCAGGTCGGCCAGCGTCTGACGCATGGACAAGAGCGCGGCATGTCCCCCGTCAAGACTGTGGTTGTTGGCCAATGACATGATGTCGAAGCCCGCCCTGGCCAATGGGGTGGCGTTCGCCGCGGGCGCCGTCACCGTCGAGCCGGCGCTGGGGGCACGCTGGATGTCGTCGCTGAAGACGCCCTCGCAGTTGCCGAAGACGACGTCACCGGAGCCCAGGACGTCGCGGGCGGAGTGGAAGGCCGTCGCCGGGTCGTCGCGGTCCACGAAGACATCGCCCACGGCGAAGAGTGACAGCCCGAGTCCAGGGGGATGCGCGATGTTGTTCGAGGCCACGGTGCACTCCTACATCCTGCGCGTCTGCGTTCCCGGCGCCTTCTACCAGATGAGGGGGCCGCGGATGCTCATTCGCCGGAGGACAAAGCCCGGGGCATTCGTGTGCCAAGGGCCGGAGCCATTCAAGGCTGTCGTCGTGGATTTTCGCGTGTTAGAGGTTCGGGCGCGAGCTGTGCCGGACGACCCCTCCGCGCGGCAGCCGCGAGGTATGTCATTGCTTCCAGGAGTCTCCTTGCCCGCTACGCCCCCGTCCGCCCTGGTGACAGGAACCGAGTACGAACGCCTGCTCTCCAGCCTCCGTCTGAAGAGTCCCTGGGCGCTCGAGGGTCACACCCCGGAGGAGGTGCGGAGGGTGCTGGATGGAGAAGCGCAGTCGGCCCGCGTGCTTGGCGGGAGGGTCGACCATGGACCGTGGCGCTCGGTGGTGGACGTCATCGCCGCGCAGTGCCGGCGGCATGCCGACCGCGTCGCGCTCTCGGGCGGTGCCTCTGAAACCACCTACGCGCGGCTGGAGGAGCGGACGTGTGTCCTGGCCGCCAGCCTGCGGGCCCGGGGCATCGGGCGCGGAGCCGTGGTCGCGGTGGTGCTGGAGCGGGGCCCTGCCTTCGTCGAGCTCGCCATCGCCGTCTGGCGGGTGGGTGCGGCCTATCTGCCCCTGGCGCCGTCACACCCCCAGGCGTGGCGCGAGGATATCGTTCGCAGGGTCGGCGCGGCGCTCGTGGTGGGCTCGCCCGCCAGCGAGGTTCCGGGGGTGCCCTTCCTGGAGTCGGGGGCCGACGTGGACTTGGGCGTGGCGGCCGTGGAGGACACGGCGCTTGTCCCAGAGGACCTCGCGTACATCATCTGCACGTCGGGTTCGACGGGCGAGCCCAAGCTGGTGATGATTGAGCATCGCGGCGTCGCCAACCTCCTCCATGCGCAGCGGGACTTCCTGGGCGCGTTGGGGCCGGACACGCGGGTGCTGCAGTTCTTCCACCCGTCGTTCGATGCCTCCCTGTTCGACCTGCTGATGGCGCTGCCCAACGGAGGCCGGCTGGAGACGCTGGATGCGGCGCCGCTCTCCGGAGCGCCGCTGGCCCACGTGCTGGTGGACCGGCGCATCACCCACGCGGTGCTGCCCGCGACAGTCCTTCGCACGCTGCAACCGGGCGGCTTCCCCGACCTCCAGGTGGTGATGAGCACCGGGGACGTGTGCCTTCCGGAGACGGCCCGGCAGTGGAGCGCGCACCACCGCTTCGTCAACGGCTACGGCCCGACGGAGGTGACGGTGGCCAGCACGCTCCAGGCGGTGCACGCCGTGGATGGCGAGCGCGTGCCCATTGGCCGCCCCCTCTCCAATTACTTCGGGGTCATCCTCGATGAGCACCTGCGCCTGGTCCCCGACGGGGTGCCGGGCGAGCTGTGCATTGGAGGGGAAGGTGTCGGGCGCGGGTATCTGGGGCGGCCCGCCCTGACCGCCGAGCGGTTCATTCCGGATGCGTTCGGTCCGGTGCCGGGAGGGCGGCTGTACCGCAGTGGAGATCTGGGCCGGTGGTTGCCGGACGGCACGCTGGAGTTCCTGGGCCGGCGCGACGACCAGGTGAAGATTCGCGGCGCGCGCATCGAGCTGGGCCAGGTGGAAGCGGCCCTGGCCGCGCTGCCGGACGTGCGGGACGCGGTCGCCCTCATCGACGACACGCGGGAGCGCCTGCTGGGCTACGTGCTGCCCGTCACCGGCGCGGCGCTGTCAGGCGATGCGGTGCGCGCGGAGCTTGGACGCAGGCTTCCCGGCTACCTGGTGCCGGATGTCGTGGTCGTGGTGGAGGCCTGGCCCCTGAACACCAGCGGCAAGGTGGACCGCTCGCGGCTGCCCCGCCCCCCACGCGCGGAGCGGACGGACTATCAGCCGCCCGAGTCGCCCGGCGAAGTGGCGCTGGCGGCCATCGCCGCGGCGCTGCTGGGGATGGAGCGGGTGGGGCGCGATGACAACCTGTTCGAGCTGGGAGGGCACTCGCTGTTCGCCACCCAGCTCGTGGCCCGGGTGCGACGGGTGCTGGGCGCGCAGTTGGAGTTGAGCGAGGTGCTCCAGACTCCCACGGTGGCCCGGCTCGCGGCGCGCTTGAAGGGGGCGGAGGGTGGGGTGGACCTGGGCCCTCGGAGCGGCGCCGCGGGAATGGCGCTCACGCCTTCGTTTGGTCAGGAGCGGGTGTGGCTGATGCACAAGCTCAACCCGGACGCGCGGGCCTATCACACGCAGGCGGTGTTCCGGCTCGCCGGTGCGCTGGACCTCGCCGCGCTGCAGGCGAGCCTCACCGACATCGTGCGTCGCCACGACGTGATGCGCTCCCGCTTCCCCGAGGTGGATGGCGAGCTGCGGTGTGAGCTGGAAGCCCCGTGGGAGGTGGAGCTTCCTCTCCAGGACTTCAGCGGCGTGGACGAAGCGCTGCTGCCCACCCGGGTGGCGGAGGCGGTCCGGGACGCGGTGCAGGCCCCGTTCGCGCTCGCCGAAGGCCGGCCCTTCCGCTGGAGGCTGCTGCGACTGGGTGCGCAGGAGCACCTCTTCGTGCACGTCGAACACCACATCGTGCACGGCGGCTGGTCCTTCAACGTCTTCGTGCGCGAGCTGCTCAACGGCTACGCCGAACATGTCCGCCACGGCCAGGTGCGACGCCCCGCGCTGGCGGTGCAGTACTACGACTACGCGCGCTGGCAGCGGGAGTGGGTGGGGACCGAGGCCGCCGCGGCGCAGCGCCGCTTCTGGCGTCAGGAATTGGAGGGCGCGGAGACCCGGCTCCAGCTTCCCCGCCGAGCGGCTCCCGGCGGACGACGGTTTCGTGGGGTGGCGCCCCGGGTGGAGCTGGACGGCGACCTGGCGCGCCGCCTCCAGGCCCTGGCGGACCGCAACCACGCGTCCCTCTTCACCACGCTCCTCTCCGCGTACTTCGTCCTCCTGCACCGGTACACCGGCTCCAAGGATTTGCTCGTCGGCTCCTCGGTCGCCAACCGGCGCTGGCAGGACACCGAGGGCATGCTGGGCATGTTCATCAACAACGTCGTGTTGCGGGGCCGGCTGGACGGGGACCCTTCGTTCGAGGAGTTCCTGGCGCGGATGCGGCGCACCACGCTGGAGGTCTATGACCACCAGGAGCTGCCCTATGAGCAGATCTTCGCGCAGTCGCCCGCGCGGTATCAGGGCGGCTTCAATCCGTTGATACAGACGATGTTCAACTTCCACGACTCGTCGGTGGGCACGCTCGACGCGTCACCCCTTGATGTCTCCTTCGTGGAGGGACTGGGCAACGGCTCGGCCAAGTTCGAGCTGTCCGTCGTCGCGGTGCCGCTCTACGCCGAACCGGGGCACATCCAACGGCTGGGCGGGGACGTGGTGAGCATTCCCCGTTCAGAAGCCCTCGTGCGCTCCAGTCCCCGCTCTTCCCTGAGCGGCATCCTGCTCTCGTGGGAGTTCGACTCCGACCTCTTCGAGGACTTCTTCATCACCGGCATGCTGTCCGCGTATCAGCAGCTCTTGCGCTCAATCACAGACGCGCCGGACACCCGCGTGTCCCGGCTGTCGCTGCTGAACGACGCGGACCGGCGCGCGCTCGTCAGCGTGGGCCCACGACAGCAGGCCCCCTCGTACCGGGTGCACGACCTGTTCGCCTGGTGGACCCGCCGCGCGCCCGACGCCCCCGCGGTGAGGTCCGGCGACAGCGTGCTGACCTATGCCGAGCTGACGCATCGGGCGGAGCACCTGGCGCACCACCTGCGCGACCTGGGCGTCGGCCGTGGGGCGCTCGTGGCGGTGTGCATCCCCCGCTCGGTGGAGCTGGTCGTGGCCCAACTGGGAATCCTCATGGCGGGGGCGGCCTTCTTGTCGTTGGATCCAGGCGCTCCTCCAGCCTGGCTGGAGCCGCTCATGCAGGAGGCCGGGGCCCGTGCCCTCGTCATCACGGCGGCGCTGGAGGGCCGGCTTACCGGCGTGCCCACCGTCGTGTTGGAGGCGCTGCCCCCGGCGTCGTCCGGGCCGCCGCTGCCGGAGGGGAGTCCGTCGGACCTCGCCTACGTCCTCTACACGTCCGGGTCGACGGGCAAGCCCAAGGGCGTTCAAATCGAGCATCACTCGGTCGTGTCCTTGCTGTACCGGACGGCTCTGGCGGAGGACCTGGGACCTGGCAAGACGATGCTGGCGATGGCGTCGGTGACCTTTGATATCTCGGTGCTGGAGGTCTGGGGCGCGCTGCTCAACGGCGCCGCGGTCCACTTCCTGCCGCCGGGCTGGGACGTGCCGGGGCTGGCCCGCTGTCTCATCGACCAGCGAATCACGCATGCGGTGATTCCCCCCGTCGTGCTGCCCCGGTTGGCGGCCGACGCTCCGGAGGCCTTCGCCGCCCTGGACCGCGTGGTGGTGGGCGGGGATGTCTTCCCCCTGGAGGCGTTCCGCACGCTCGAGCGCGGCGGCTTCACGAAGCTGACGAACGGCTACGGGCCCACGGAAATCACCGTCATGGCCAGCGGACACCGGCTCGACGACGGGCTTGAGCCCGAAGCCACCCACGTGCCCATCGGGCGACCGCTGTTCAATGCGCACCTCGTGGTGCTCGACGCGCACGGGCAGGTGGCTCCGCCGGGCGCCGTGGGGGAGCTCTGCATCGGTGGGGCCGGTGTCGCGAGGGGCTACCGCGACCAGCCGAGCCTCACCGCCGAGCGGTTCGTTCCGGACCCCTTCGGCGCACATCCGGGTGCGCGGCTCTATCGCAGTGGGGACCTGGCCAGGTGGCTGCCTGGAGGAGTCATCGAGTTCCTGGGCCGCCGTGATGAACAGGTGAAGGTCCGTGGAGTCCGGGTGGAGCTGGCCGAGGTGCGTGCCGTCCTGGTCGCGCATCCCGGCGTGGTGGATGCCCTCGCGCGCATCGACTCGCGCGGGGGGGAGCCTTGCCTCGTGGGCTATGTCGTGGCCGGGTCGGCGACCCCGGTGTCGGCGCAGGCCGTGCGCGAGCACTTGGCGCGCAGGGTGCCGGCGCATCTGGTGCCTTCGGAGGTCATCGTCCTGGAGTCCTGGCCGCTGACTCCGAACGGGAAGGTGGACCACTCGCGGCTGCCCTCGACCGACCGGCGCCCGGACGCGCCCTACACGGCGCCGAGGACCGAGGTCGAGGTGCGCGTCGCGGCGGTGGTCTCCGAACTCCTGGGCGCGAGCCGGGTGGATGTCCATGAGAGTCTGCTCGCGCTCGGCATGCATTCGTTGCAGGCGATGCGGCTGGCCTCCCGGCTGAGCCGGATGGTGGGACGGGAAGTCGGCCTCGCTACGATTCTCACCGGGCCGACCATCGCGCAGTTGGCGCACGCGCTCGCCGAGGCCCCGGTCGCAAGGCCCCTCATCAAGAGGCTGCCACGCGGATGACGACCGCATTCCCGATGTCGTTCGCCCAGCAGCGCCTGTGCTTCCTGCACCGGATGGACCCCACCGGCGCCGCCCACGCCACCGTTCGCTGCCACCGCGTGACGGGGCTCCTGGACCCGCAGGCCCTGCGGCAGGCCCTGGACGTGCTGGTGGCCCGGCACGAACCGCTGCGCACCGTCTTCCCGCTGGGGACGCAGCAGCAGGTGTCTCCGGAAGGGCACGGGCATGTCCGCTTCCTGGAGGTCGCGACGGAGTCCGAGGCCCTGCGACACGCGCACGAGGAGGCGACCCGGCCGTTCGACCTGGAGCATGGGCCCTTGCTGCGGCTCACCGTGATTCGGCTGGAGCCCCGGACGCATGTCCTCGTCTTCGCCGTGCACCTGCTGGTGGCGGACGGCGCATCGCTTCAGGTCTTCACCGAGGAGCTGGCCCACGCGTACCGGGCGGCGCTCCTGGGGGAGGCCACCCGCCTGCCCGAGCTGTCCGTGCAGTACGTGGACTGGGCCGCATGGCAGCGCGAGCAGCTCACCGCCGAGCGGCGCGAATCACTGTCGCGCTGGTGGAGGGAGCAGCTGTCGGGCGTCCCCCTGTTCCTGGACCTCGTCTCCCCGCGTCCCGTGCAGGGGCGGGGACGGCGCCTGCACCGGGTGCTGCCCGCCGCCGTCGCCAACAGTGTGCGCGCCCTCGCGAGCACCGAGCGCCAGACGGTGTTCACGGTGCTGGCCGCAGCCTGCGGCCTGGTGCTCGGGCACCGTGCGGGACGAGAGCAGGTGCTGTTGGGACTGGCCGTGGCCAACAGGGACTTGCCCGAGGTCGAGCGGGTGCTCGGGTTCTTCGTCAACACCGTCGTGCTCCAGGTGGACCTGCGCGGCGACCCCGACTTTCGCGAGCTGCTCACCCGGGTGGCGGCGGCCACGGCGGCTGCATACGCGCACAAGGACCTGCCCTTCGAGCAGCTCGTCGCGGACCTGGCCCCGCCGAGAGACCCGACGCGCTCTCCCGTCGTCCAGGTCAACTTCGTCTACCATCCGGCGGGCACGGCGGGAGCCCTGTCATTGCACGGCTGCGAGGTGACGGAGCCCCTGCTGGACCTCCCCTCCGCGAAGTTCGAGCTCACCCTTCGGGTGGAGGAACGCTCCGACGGCGCGTACACCGTGTGGGCCGAATTCGATGAGAGTCTCTTCGAGCCCGACTTCATCGAAGAACTGCTCGCGGCCTACGAAGAACTCTTGCGGACAGCGACGCCCCATGTGCGGACCTCGCTTCCGCGCTCCTCGACGGGGGCGAGGGAACAACACCTTGGTCGCATCTTCGCTGACGTGCTGAAGGTCGACTCAGTCTCTCCGGACGACGACTTCTTCCAGCGCGGCGGCCATTCCTTGCAGCTTGTCGAGGTCGCGGTCCGAATTCGGAGCGAGTTGGGCCAGGACCTCAGCCTGCGCGAGCTGTACCAGCACCCCACCGTGGCGGGCGTTGCTGCCCGGCTCGAGCGAACAGGCGCACACCGATGAGCCCTTCCTATCCCTTCCCGAAGGACTGGAGCCTCCCCCTGGAGCCTCCCGCTGAATACGAGCGGCTGCGGCGGGAAGCCCCGGTCTGCCCCGTGCGATTGTGGGACGGAAACACGCCGTGGCTGGTGAGTCGCTACAACGACGTGTTGGCGGTCCTGGGAGATCCCCGGCTGGTCGCGGACTCCACCCTGCCAGGGTTCCCGCACCTGTCGCCCGCGGCGGCGGCACGGCAGGGGAGGCCGCTGGCCTTCTTCCTTCGCCCTGATGCGGAGTACCGGGCGCAGCGGGCCATGCTCGTGCAGGAGTTCATGCCCCGGCGGATGGAAGCTTTGAGGCCGCGCATCCAGGCGACCGTGGACGCGGCGCTCGACACGATGCTGGCCGGCCCGAAGCCCGTGGATCTGATGGCGGCGTTCGCGCTCCCCGTGGCCCTGCAAGTCATTGGCGATCTGCTCGGCGTGCCCCAGGACGGCGCGGAGGACTTGCATGTCCTCAGCAGGACGGTCGGCTCCCGTGCGTCCTCCCGCGAGGAGGCGAGGGCGGCCCTGATGGCGCTGGATGACTTCTTCCTGCGGTTGGTGGAGGCGAACCTGCGGGAGCCAGGCGACACGCTCATCGGTCGCGTCGTCACGGAGCAGGTGGCGACGGGAAAGCTGAGCCCTCCGGATGCGGCCTCCCTGTTCCACGCGCTGTACTACGCCGGGCACGGACCGTCCGCGTACATGTTCGGCCTGGGGACGCTGGCGTTGCTGATTCACCCCGAGCAGCTCGGGAAGTTCCGTGCGCTGGAGGACCCGGCTGCCCTCACCGCGGCGGTCCAGGAGCTGCTGCGCTTCGTCAATGTCTCCCATCTCGCCCGGCAGCGCGTCGCCACGGTGGACGTCACCGTGGGCGGCCAGCTCATTCGCGCAGGGGAGGGTGTCCTCGCGCAGCCGGACTCCGCCAACCGCGACGGAACAATCTTCGAGGAGCCGGACCGCTTGGACCTTCATCGGGAAGCGCATCGCAACTTCGCCTTCGGCCATGGCATCCACCTGTGCACGGGGCGCGCGCTGGCCCTCATTGAGTTCGAGGTGGTGTTCAAGACGCTGTTCCAGCGCATCCCCACGCTGCGGCTGGCCGTGCCGCTGGAGGAGGTCCGCTTCAAGAAGGATGAGAACCTGCTCGGCGTGCACGAACTGCCGCTGACCTGGTGACCCGCTTTCCTGTCCCGACCGCGCACCGCGAGCCTGAGACTCGACGCGTTGTTTCCCTGCCGCCTGTCGGTCGCATGACGGCACATTTGCCACCGACAAGCCCGATGTCATGTGGGGCACCGACGCCACGGGCTTCAACGGCCTCGAGCCCATTCGACAGGACATCAAGGCCCGCTTCGGTGCGTACGGCCGGGCGTGGCGGCGGGGCTGTCCATTCGTCACGACAACGGCCGGGTACGGACTGTCTTACTCACGTTGGCAGAGGGGGTTCTTCATGCGGCTCCCCCAGTCCTTGGCGACGGCTTGTCGGCTCATGGCGAGCAGAGGTTCGCGAGGTTGTAGCGCTGCGCCAGGAATGAGCGCGCGCCGCTGTCCCAGAAGTTTCGGAGCGTCTGCTCTGCGTGTGGCATCCGGTGGTCTGCCTGGCAGGGGACTGTGTGCATATAGGAGGGGGCCAGGTCGGCTGGACTGTCGAAGTCGTAGAAGGTCGAAGTGCTCGTCATGTGGCACCCTCGGCAGTGCGGTTTGATGACGCCTTCATAGACGATCCGGTCCTCCCGGGTCGTCTTCCACGCGGGAGGAACGAAGTCGCTCACGGATACCGCGGTGGGGTCCGAAGGGTCCTTCCCGCCGTAGAGTCCCTTGAGGAACTTGCTGGTTTCAGGCGACAGCGGCGTGAGTGCGACGAGCGCGTTCAGCTTGCGGAAGTTTTCCCGCTGCGCCTCGAAGTCACTCGGGCTCCGAAAGGTGAAGGAATACGGGTCGAAGGGGAGGAACCGAGCATCGGTGCTGACGGCGATGACCGCTGTTCCACCCAAGCCGGCGCTGGAGTTGAGGCCGTGACATGCCAGGCAATTGTGGGGCACCGATTTGTGTGCCCCCGTGGAATCGAGGGGCGCGACATTGGTGCGCACCCCGTTCGCGTCGTACACGACGAACTTGATGGCGTTCGGAAGAATGTTCGGCGGCGTGTACACCATCGCCACCGTCGCGAACTGGCCGACCCCCCCATGGGCCAGGGAGAGGGCGTTCGCAGGAGTCGCTGGGAATGCCCCCTGTCCCGCGAAGTTGCCGTAGTTCTTCACGTAGCAGGCCACGCCTTTATCCAAGAGCACGTCGAATGATTTGCAATGCATCTCGCGCCCGAACCCGAGGTCGGCGGCATTGTAGTAGACGGCCGTCACTTCGTTGGTTGGGAACCCATACGCCTGTTTGAATCCGTCCAGCGTGGAAGGGAGTCCCGCGGTGATGTAGTAGAGGGCTGTCGCGGCCTCGGTCGCGTCTCCCTTCTTCCCCAGGTAGTTATAGACGTTGACGCCCGTCGCGGCAGTGACCGGATTGAGCGCGGTCGATACGACAGCGATTGTTGGGAAGGGTGACCCACACGCCGTCATGTAGGTTTGCCAGGAACTGTTGGCGTACTCGTTGTAGCAGGACAGGTAGTTGGCATCCTCAAAAGCCGGCAGACGAGGAGGTGAGCCCGGCTGAAACTTTTGGATGACCCGAAGTTTCACCATCTTGCCCAGGGGCCAGCGCTGGACCTCGTTGGCCGTCGGGACTGGCGTGACATTACGGGATAGCAGGTAGACCGGGTCGGGCGAGTTCGAATTCCAGTAGCCGGGCTCCGTGTTCGAGTAGGCGGTCGTCAACGTGTCCCAGTTCGAGTCGAGCGCCGGGTCGAGTTCGGGCCGCTTGAGGACCTGGATCTCCACCGGGACGTTGGGGGCACTGATGATCATCCCGACGAGAATCTGGATGCCCACCGTCGTCGAGCCAGCACGTGTTTCACCCGACCTTGGATTGATGACGAACCCAGGTGGAACAGCTGCCGTTGCCACTGCGACGAGTATTGCAAGTGAGACCATGGGCTCCCTCCTTGGGAGAGAGATTGCGGATTCTGATTGGGAATTGGCGTTGACGGGAAAGTGTCGCTGCATCTCTCCGCCCACTCCATGGGACACCAGGGAGGGGTCGTCCTGCCTCGCTCATTCATTCGCTGGGACGCGTCAAGACGCTGCGGGGCAGTGGGAAGAAACGCGGCTGGCAGGTGGAGTGAGCGCCTGCCCGACCAGTCATCCCGTGCATCTTCACGAGTCCACGAGCACCGTCCTCGCGGTGCGCTCCCGACGCCTGCCCGCACGACAGGGCCACGCCCCAGGCCTCGCTCGTGAGCGGGTCGGTCATGGCCGGACTCCAACAGAAGAAATATGGACCATGCAGGGTGGAGCGTCCTGTCGGCCGCGCGTACCTTGGGACCCTCAACGCCGCGGAAAGCGCGGCAATCCAAGGGGTCGACATGAATGCGACGTATGGGTTTCGGGCGACAATGACTGCTGTCCCAGGAAGAGGCCATGAACTGGTGGCGCTGTTGCTTTCCTCGCCCCGCTCGTCACTGGCGAGACCCAGTATCAGGACGAAGTGCCCGTGGGCGGCAAGCTCAACGACCGCGGGTTGTCATGAAGCGGGCCCGGTCGGTATGAGCAAGCTCGGTGAGGCATGGACTTCGCTGAGTGGGTTTCTGTTGCTCGGCGTTGGATGGCTTGTATTCGAGCACTCCTACTTGTGGGCTCGATTGGTCCGGGATGTCGGCCTCCCCAAGCCCGCCGCGTGGACGCTGACCTGGAGCCTGGTCGTACTCGCGGTCAGCATTCCCGTGGGCGTGTTCGTGAGCCGCCTGGTGCCTCCCGATTGGTCGGTGTGGTGGCTCACGCCGGTCTCCGGTCAGCAGCGGCACGGGCTTCTCAGGGCCTCCCATGCGACTCGGCGCTCCCGCGGAGACTACGCATCTCGTCCTGCGGGCGGCCTGACGACATGCTGATGCCGGCCGCAGTCGCCTCGCGGTCGCGCCCGGAATGCCCACCCAGCTCCCACCTCTCTTGGTAGAGGGTCACTCCCCCAAGAAAGGTGTCTCGGAAAATCCTGGAGCGGAGGAGTAGCGCGTCAGATTTGCGCGAGGCCGCCGTCGACGGCGACTTCGCTGGCGGTCATGAAGCTGCTGTCCCGCGACGCGAGAAAGGCGGCCACCGCTCCGATCTCCGCCGGATCCGCCATGCGCTGGAGCGGATTCATCAAGGCGAAGGCCTTCACGCCCTCCTCGCCTAGCGCTTCCTTCGCGAGTTCGGTCGCTGTCGGCCCGGGCGACAGCACGTTTACCCGGATGCCGGTGCCCTTCAGGTCCTCCGCCCAGGTCCGCGCGAGGTTGCGCACCGCCGCCTTGCTCGCACTGTAGGCGCTGAATGCCGGGGCGCCCGTGGTGCCGGCGCTCGAGCCGGTCAGGATGATGGAACCGCCCTTGCCCATCAGAGGCAGTGCCTTCTGGACCGTGAAGATTGAACCCTTCACATTGGTGTCGAAGATTTCGTCAATGTGCTCGGCGGTCATCTTGCCGAGCGGAAGCTGGCTTCCCGCCCCGGCATTGGCGAAGACGATGTCGAGGGTTCCGCGCTCGGCCTTCACCGCCGCGTAGAGCCGGTCGAGGTCGGCCAGATTTGAGACAGAACCCTTCACCGCGCGGGCATTGGGCCCGAGGTCGGCCACAGCGGCGTCGAGCGCCTCTTGCCGGCGGCCGAAGATGAAGACGAAGGCGCCCTCCTCGATGAAGCGCTTTGCCGCGGCGCGGCCGATGCCGGTAGCGCCACCGGTGATCACAGCGGTCTTTCCATTCAGTCGGGTCATGTCATGCATCCTTCATGGGAGTTGTACGAAAGCAGGTAGCTGCTCCTGGTTGCGGCCCGCGACCCGCACGAACAATGCGAAGTCGTCCGGAAAAGTTGCGAAATCGTCCGCGCCACCTGGAGACCGGGGCTCGTGCTGGCTACGCTGCTCTTCGATGGATGCTTTGAGCGCGATTCTCGCCCCGGTTCGTCTGCAGCAAACCTGTTGGGCTTTCGCGGTCGGGCGCGCACCGTGGGGCCTGGCCTTCCCGGGAGGGCAGAGCTGCGTCCGCTTCCACTACGTGGTGCGCGGCAGTGCGTGGCTCAGTGTCGACAAGACGGACGAGCCACCCGTCGCACTCTCTGGCGGCGATCTCGCGGTCTTGCCGCTCGGCCACTCGCACGTGCTGCGCGACCATCCCCGCAGCGCGCCCGCCCGCGTCGAAGACGTCGCGCGATGCGGCTCGCGCAGCGCCGTCATGCACCTCGAAGTCGGCGCGAAGGGGCCGGAGACGAGCTTCGTCACCGGCGCTTTCGTGCTCGACGACCCGCTCGCGCGGCAGATCCTCGCCGTGCTGCCGCCGGTCATCCGAATGACGCCCGAGTCGGAGCAGGGGGTGCCGTCGTTCTTCGAGAACATCCAGTTCATCACCCGCGAAGTCGAGACGGATCGGCCCGGCTCCGAGGTCGTCCTCCTCCGGATGGCGGACGTCATCTTCATCCAGATCCTCCGTGCGTATCTTGCGCGCGTCCCCGACGACGGCGGCGGCTTTCTGGGCGCCCTCCGAGATCCGAGCACCGCGGCGGCGCTCAGCGCGATGCACCATCGCGCCGAGGTGCCCTGGACCGTGGCCTCGCTCGCCAAAGAGGTCGGCCTCTCCCGCTCGGTCTTCGCGGCGCGCTTCACGCAGCTCGTTGGCGAGCCACCGCTCGGCTACCTGACGCGCCTTCGGATGCAGAAGGCGGCGATGCTGCTCCGCGAGGGCGCAACGCTCGCGAAGACCTCACGGTTGACGGGCTACGCGTCGGAGGCCTCGTTCAGCCATGCGTTTCGCCAGTGGGCCGGCGTCGCGCCTGGCGTATGGCGCCGGAAGCTCCAGCCCCCTCCAGCTTGATTGACCTGGGAGCGCCACGGAACCTTCGAGTCAGCCGCGCGAGCGAGCCTGGCGAGGGGCCGTGGAGCGAACAGCGCGTCCCCTTGAGCGTGACCTTCTCGAACGCCTCGGCGGTGCTTGCCATTGATGGGCTCGCTCCTGACGTGGGTCACGAGGTGCTCTGGGTGGTGCGTGAATGCCTTTCGGGCCAGGTCTTGCTGGCTCGTTCCCATGATGTCCGGTGGCGAGCAGGAACTCGCACCGCTTCTCGATGACGTGAAACAAACCCTCTTGCCTGCTGCCGCGCCGACGCCTGGGCGGAATCGAGCAGCGCTTGGAGCGGGTGTCAAAAGGGGGCCTGCCCACAGGAGTTGAGCCGCTTGCGAACCATTAGTGCGGCGCATGCGGCACGGTGACCGTCGCGCGACCACGTCACGCATCACTTGCCGCCGCGCCAGATTCGTCCATACTTTTTCCAACCATGCTCCAACGGCCCTGGCCCCTTGAACTCGCCGCGCGGCAGCTGATCCTCGATGACGCCGCCGTCGAGTCGCGTCTGTCCGTGGTGGGGCTCGTTCGACTCGACGAAGTCCTGGCTGGCCGCATGGCTCGCGGTATCAAGAGGGAAGACGCCGAGTCCTGGATCGACCTCCATCGCGCCTGGCTCAACGAGCGTTTCGGGTCCGAGGACCTGGTGCCCGCCTTCACCCGGTGTTCTCGGCTACGGGCCGTCTCCGAGCTGCGCATCGACTGCAACTGGCTCGGCGTCACGGGGGTCGCCGAGGTGCTTGCGTCACCGCTCCTGCATCACCTGGACGAACTCGAGCTGGCCGTCGGGCTCCACACAATCGAGGCCTACGCGCCGCTGGCTCGGCGCAAGATGACCCACTTGCGCCGCTTCGGCCTCGCGATGCCCGGCGCCCAGGATGGTGACCTCCCCGTGGGTGATGATCTGGCCGACCTTCTCGCTGCCGCCGGTCTCGAGCGTCTGGAGAGCCTCGCGCTCCCCCGCGTCGGCATCGGCCCGGCGGGGCTGAGTCGCCTGTTCGACCTGCCCGCGCTGGCCAACCTGGACCTCGCACGTTCCGAGATAGGCGAAGAGGGCTGCCACGCCCTGGCCCGGGCCTCGAACCTGTCTCGCCTTCGTGGGCTCGATCTCAAGGGCTGCCTCGGATTCGACGATGCTGGCGACTCGGCCTTGCCTGGACCCGGCTTCTCGGCGCTCATCACGTCACCGCGCCTGGCCGTCGCGCAGCTCGGTCAAGGGCAGACCGGGGGCGGTCGTGACCGAGAAGGCGAGCGCCTGCGCCGTCTGCT